>Ga0233429_1000130_pt1 | contig 145196 bp, 142 predicted proteins | sample SI_118_April2016_3_FD_179879 | JGI IMG/M metagenome (GOLD analysis project Ga0233429, IMG submission 179879) | Seawater microbial communities from Saanich Inlet, British Columbia, Canada - SI_118_April2016_135_MG | ecosystem: Environmental > Aquatic > Marine > Inlet | place: Canada: British...
CAGGATAGGAGTGAACTCCAGAATTCTGCATCGTATAATATTATTGGAACTTTATTCATTTTACGGGTTTGCATCAATGTCAAAACTTCCATTAACTCATCAGCGGTACCGTATCCACCAGGAAAATAAATGCAGGCACTTGAGTACTTGACTAGCATAACTTTTCTAGAAAAGAAATAGTTAAAAGTAATATTTTCATCTAAATACGGATTGCTAGATTGCTCATTTGGTAACTCAATATTGAGACCTATACTCTTAGATTTTTCTTCATAAGCGCCCTTGTTTGCAGCACTCATAATTCCAGGGCCACCACCTGTAAATACATTATATCCAGCCTTTGATAACTCTTTACCTAGCAGGTAAGCATCTGTATAGATAGAATCAGTCTCTTGAATTCGGGCCGATCCAAAAACGGTCACATTATTTTTGAAGTTTTGAAGTCGCTCCTTTGCTGATAATAATTCAGCACCAACTGTAACTAGACTCATAGTGAAGAAAAGACAGAAGAGGCTGTCTCAATTGTTTTAGTAATGTCTTCATCTGAATGAGCTATTGATAGAAAGCCAGCCTCATATGCTGAAGGTGCAAGATAGATGCCTTTTTTTAGCATACCGTTAAAGAATTTTTTAAATAGCTCAATATTGCAACTAGATGCCTGAGAGAAATTACTCACTTTTTCCTCTGAACTAAAAAATAAACCAAACATACCGCCAACATAATTATATGTCATTGGAATGTTGTAAGATTTAGCTTCTGAAACAATCCCTTCAACCAAATCAAAGGATCTTCGACCAAGATTTTCATAAAAAGATTTATCAGATTCTAGAGCGCTCAGCATAGCTATTCCTGATGCCATTGAAAGCGGGTTGCCTGAAAGTGTGCCAGCTTGATAAACAGGGCCAAGAGGAGCTATTTGATTCATAATTTCTCTCTTGCCTCCAAAGGCAGCGACTGGGAGCCCTCCACCAATTATCTTTCCTAGGGCTGTAAGATCAGGCACAACATCATAAACCTCTTGTGCACCCCCTAAAGCAACTCTAAAGCCTGTCATCACTTCATCAAAAATAAGAATAGCGCCATACTCATCACAAATCTTTCGTAAGCCCTGCAAAAAACCCTCGTTAGGAGGTATACAATTCATGTTGCCTGCGATGGGCTCAACAATGATGCAACCAATCTCTTCGCCCATCTTAGAAAATAAATCCTCGACAAGCTCCAGATTATTAAACTCAAGAGTCAAAGTATGTTTAGCAAGGTCGCCAGGCACGCCTGGTGATGTTGGCACCCCGAGAGTAAGAGCGCCAGAACCAGCTTTAACTAATAAAGAATCAGAATGGCCATGATAACAACCCTCAAATTTTAAAATTTTATCTCTGTTTGTATAGCCTCTTGCCAATCGAATTGCACTCATAGTTGCCTCAGTTCCAGAACTGACCATTCGAACAAGCTCAATAGATGGCATGATTTGACAAACTTTTTTTGCGAGTGAAGTCTCTATCTGGGTTGGCGCTCCGAAACCTAACCCTTTATCTAAAACAGATTTAACTGCTCCTATGATGACGGGATTAGAATGTCCTAAGATCATTGGCCCCCAAGAGCCTACATAATCAATATAAGAATTTCCATCTACGTCAAAAAGATAAGCGCCTTCACCCCTATCAAAAAAAACTGGATCTCCTCCAACACCATTAAAAGCTCTAACTGGAGAGTTGACTCCTCCAGGTATATATTCCTTAGCCTCTTTAAATAAAATTGAAGATTGGTTCATTAATACTCCTAAATATTAGTAATCGCTGGGTACTTTTTTAAATTTGTTATGTGTGACCAGACAACCAACACATTATCCAATAATAATTTAATATTTACAGTTGTTTGTGCCATAGAAATTGCACGATTTGTATCATCAAGTAGTTTAAAAAGATGACTGTATGATGTTTTTTCTATAACTCTATTAAGCTCTAAATTGGCTCCATCGTGATCTAGTACTTTAATTTTAATGGCTTCATTTAAAAGGTGCTGTAAACATTTCAGTGCTTCAAGTTCGTTGTCAGAAAATATGTCAGTATTTGAGATTTTGGTTGGGCTTAGCGCAATATCAAGCAGTTGGTTCTGCCAACTCTGATACTTAAGAAAATAATCGCCTTTTAGTTCATCGAGCGCTTTGTAAGGAACTCCGTGAGAACTTTCCAATAGTTGCATAGAGTCAAAATCATCTCTTTTATGTTCAGAAATTTGCTTTGACAGCCAATCTGCACTCTCTTGATCATAAGTGGGATTAATATGAATAGTTTGACATCTAGAAAGTATGGTTTTTGGAAGAAGATTAATATTATGTGCTAACAAAACAATAAGAGTATTTTTTCTGGGCTCTTCTAAAGTTTTTAGTAGGCTATTAGCTGCATTAATATTCATTTGATCAGCATAAAAAATGACGCCAATCTGCAGAGATTCAGCAGTTTTACTCAAAACCTCACAAAAAGCACGTATTTGATCAACCCGAATTTCTTTTGACATTGAGCCTGAATCATTAAGCTCAGTTCTGCAGTAGATTAAATTTGGGTAATGAGATCGCCGAATTAAAACACTGTGACCTATGTCTTCCTCTGGATGATCTTTTTGTAAAGATTGACAAAGTTCACATGTGCCGCAGGAAGAGTCATGACAGAGAAGTTTTTGAATTAAGTTTTGGGTTAAAGTGAGTTTGCCAATTCTTTTAACTCCAGTAATAAGCAATGCATGAGGCAAATGATTCTGTTGGATCATTTTATCGAGTTTATCGCGGGCACTTTTTTGCCAAGGCAGGATCATATAGAATCTACGAGTAATCGAATTTTTTCATGAACATCATCGATTGCCCCGCTTGCATCAATTAACTTAATTCTTTCAGGAAAAGCCTCAGACCTACTAATAAAAACAGATCTTACGCGTTCAAAAAAAGCCCTCTCTTCTAACTCAATTCTATCCTTTGCAGCACGAGCTTCAATTCTCGTCATACCTTCCTCAACACTGATATCAAGTAAAAGAGTAAGGTCAGGCTGAAAGTCACCAAGAACCCAATCCTCTAATTTTGCTATCCGTTCTAAATCAAGCATTCTCCCGCCACCTTGGTAAGCAAAAGATGCGTCAGTAAAACGATCACTGACAACCCAAGAGCCGTTATCTAGAGCTGGAATAATTTTATTTTGAATGAGCTCATTTCGAGAACTAAACATTAACAATAACTCTGTATCACTGTGCATTTCTTGATTATCAACATCGAGCAAGACGGAACGAATTTTTTCTCCAACGTCAGTACCGCCAGGCTCACGAGTTCTTACGACTTTAATACCTTTTCGCTGCAAATAGCTGCAAATAAGATCAATTTGAGTGCTTTTACCAGCACCTTCTACACCATCAATTGTTACAAACCTTCCTTTATTCATAGCATACAATTTTAAACTAGTTATTATTTAAGTACTTCTTGATATTCTCTTTATGTTTTTCATAAGTTGGAGCAAATGCATGACTTCCATCTTTCTTTGAAACAAAATATAAGTCGTTTTCCTTTGCAGGATGAAGGGCTGCATACAATGAAGCATGCCCAGCCGAAGAAATAGCCCCCGGAGGCAAACCTTTATTCCGATAAGTATTATATGAATGATCAATCTTTAAATCGTCTCTAGTTAATGGAGGCACGTATGCCTCTCCCAATGCATATATCACTGTTGGGTCTGTCTGAAGTCGCATATTTAAATTCAGTCTCCCAATAAAGACACTTGAAATTAATGATTTTTCATAATCTAGAGCAGTTTCGTTTTCAATTAATGAGGCAAGAATTATGGCCTGATATGGAGAGGTTAGTGGGATACTCCTATCTCTTTTATCCCACATATCTGATAATTTTTTTTCCATTGTCAGATGAGATCTTTTTAAGACATTTTCAACACTCTCACCATAATTAAAGATATATGTTTCTGGATAGAACCAGCCTTCATAAGGTTCTTTAGCCCCAATTGAGTTCATGACTTGATCGAATGATTCCTTTTTTGTGAGTGATGGATCATTTATCAACTGATCAAAATAGTATTTGATTGTCTTTCCTTCAATTAAGGTAATCTTAGTTTTGAGTGCCTCGCCTCTAGAAATTTTGCCTATAAAAGTGAGTACAGAAGTGTTGGGCTTTAATTCATAATAGCCAGATTTTAATTTTTTATTGGAATTAAGTAGCCTACTTAGTGAAGTGAAAAATAACTTTGACTTAATTAGTTTCTTATCACTTAAATCCTGAGCAACAGATCCTATTGAAGAGCCAGCTTTGACTTGGATAATTTGGCTGTGGTCAGTTATTACATCTTTTGATACAAGAATCCATGTTGTAAGTAGAAGCAGTAAAGCCGACGCAACAAATCTTGAAAAAAATTTATGCTTGCTACTTACAGACATGTCCAAGATTTAATATCTTGAGTTATAGATGTATATGCATCTCTAATTTTCTCAGTTAATGGATTTTTATTTAGGCAATAACTGTCAATTGAAGTGACTGGCTGGATTCCAATTAAGCTATTTGAAACAAATACTTCATTTGCTTTTATTGCCTGTTCAATTGAGATGGTATCTTCATCAACCTCTAAATTAATTAATCTGGAAAGCTCTAAAATTATGGATCTCCTGCTTCCAATAACGCCACATCGATCTAATTTTGGCGTAACCAACTTATTTCCAAATATAAAATAGATGTTTCCTTGGGTGACTGAGATAATAGATTGGTTCTCATCAAGCATAATAGCCTCATCAGCCAACATATTTGTTCGAGCCATAATTTGTTCGAGTCTATTGCAATGCTTAATACCTGCTAAATTTGGATTTGAATGAAAGCCACTACTCGCAAATTCAAGCGAGAAATTTTCTTTGGCTTTATATTCATTCATTTGAGATGCAATTACAACCCTAACTGGCTCAATATCCCTACTATAACTATAGCCCCTGAGTGAATTACCTCGTGAAAAGATTAATTTAATAATACAAGTTTTTTCTGAAGTGAAACTGAGCGCTTTTTTTATATCCTCAAGCCAAACTGAATTAGCTATTTTTTTAATGTTTAACCTTTCACAGCCATTATTTAATCGTGCAAAGTGGTTTTTCCAAAATAAAACCTTATTGTCTTTTGTAACACAGGTCTCAAATAAGCCATCGCCATACTGCATATTACGATTAAAAATACTAATATTGGACTTCGCCTCACCATTTATGATTACTACCGGTTCCATGTCGTATTTTTTAATCTATAGCAATTTAATTAATGAGAGAATGATGTTAATTATGAGTATGAGCAGCAATAATCAACGATAGATTTAACTTCTAACTTAAAAACACTTTGTGAAGGCACTTCGAATGACTCTCCGGCTTTAATAGTTTGCCAAGCGTTATGTCCAGGGAGTAAAACATCAAGCTCTCCAGCCATAATCTCCATTAACTCATGCTTTTCAGTTGAAAATTCAAATGACCCAGGCATCATGATTCCAAGTGTTTTAGTGCTCCCATCATTGAAGTTGACAACACGACTGGTCACCTTACCATCAAAGTAGATATTGGCTGCTTTAATAATTCGAACGTCTTCAAATGTTGACATAATTTGTTCCTATACTTGATCCATAATATACTGAGTTAATAGTGGAACAGGCCTTCCTGTTGCACCTTTTTTAGAGCCTCCAAGCCATGCAGTCCCTGCAATATCAATATGAGCCCAAGAATAATTTTTTGCGTAACGAGCTAGAAAACATGCTGCGGTTACTGTTCCTGCCTCTCTACCACCAATATTTGCCATATCTGCAAAATTTGATTTCAGTAAATCATCATACTCTTCATCAAGAGGCAGCTGCCACACAGTATCAAGTGAGGATAGACCTGAAGATTTCAGAGCATCTGCAAGCTTTTGGTCATTCGACATAACACCAGAATGATGTTTACCCAGAGCAATAATAACTGCGCCGGTTAGAGTGGCAATGTCAATAACTGTTTTGGGTTTAAACTTCTCACAATAAGTCAAAGCGTCGCATAAAATTAAACGACCTTCAGCGTCTGTATTTAAAATTTCTATAGTTTGGCCAGACATACTTTTAACAACATCACCTGGCTTTGATGCATTATGTGCTGGCATATTTTCTACTGTTGGCACAACAACAGTCAAATTCACTTTGAGATTCATTTCAGCAATAGCACTCATTGTGCCAAGTACTGAGGCAGCACCACACATATCGTACTTCATCTCATCCATCCCTTGACCAGGCTTTAAAGAAATACCGCCACTATCAAAAGTCACTCCCTTACCAACCAAAACGATTGGAGCTTCATTGCCAGCATTAGAATAGCTTAGACTGATTAGCTTTCCAGGCTCTGAAGAGCCTTTTGAGACAGAGAGCAAAGAATTCATACCGAGAGATTCCATATCTAACTCTTCTAGAACTTCACATTCAAGATTATAAGTATCTGCAAGAGACTTAGCCTTTTCAGCGATATGAGATGGAGTACAGATGTTTGGTGGTAGGTCCCCTAATTCTCTTGCGAGTGCCATTCCATTTGCAATAGCTACGCCTTTTTGAATTTCTGAAACTCCGTTGTTTTGAGAATATATATTTACTGCCTCAAGAACAATATCACCGATCTCTTCCTTGACGCCAACTTTTTGCACCTTATAACTTTCATTTTTTAGAACCCTAGCAGTTGTAATTTGCAACCAGGCTTCATCTGCATCCTCAACATCAATGCATGGGATTACAACATTTTTAACCTTTGATACACGCATTACTGAAGAAAGTGATTTTAGTGCCTTTATATAATTTTTTTGACTGAGTGGTGACTCACCTAAGCCAACAACTAGAACTCTTTTTGATTTGTAACCTTCAACCTTTCCAAGCATTAAGGTATTTTCTAGTTTTGGCTCAAATCGATGAAGATCTAGATAATTCTGAATAATTCTATTTTCATTTGATTTACCTTTGAGAACAAAGGCAACTGAACAGTCTCCACTATAATGATCAACCGCTTGGTGAGTAACAAAAAACTCCATATCAATTTCCAGAAATTATAATCTCGGTATTCTACCAAAAAACTGTAAAATTTACCTCTTTAATCATTAGTTTCTCATATGAAAAAGTTTCTTACTGTCGCCTTAATTTTCATCACTAATATTGTTTTTGCAGATGTTGGCATGATTGTAAATAAATTAAAGCCATATTTTCCAGAAATTAAGACTGAAAACATTAGTACTTCTCAGCTAGATGGTTTCTATGAGGTGGTTCTCACAAACCCAAGCATCGATCTGCTTTATATTTCTATGGACGGTAGATATGTTCTTCAAGGCGCGGTCACTGACCTAGAATTAATGAAAAATATCTCTACAAATCGAATAAACTCTATCAAACAAAATATTCTTAACAGCATTAGTGATAACGACAAGATAATTTTTAAATCTGAAAATGAGAAATATGTTGTCCATATATTTACGGACGTTGATTGCCCTTATTGCGCTAAACTTCATGCAAATATGAACGAAATGAATTCACTTGGCATTACTGTGAAATATTTGGCCTCACCACTAGAGCAACTTCACCCTAATGCTCAAAGTGCTATGGAAAAAATATGGTGTGCTGAAGACAAAGCAATCGCCATTCATAATTATAAAACTAAGCGATTCTTGCCAAACAGCGCGGATTGTATGAATCCAGTTGCAGAACAGCTTGCGATTTCAAAACAATTAGGTGTGAATGGAACGCCGTCAATTTTTTTTGAAAATGGCTTAAATATTCCTGGCTATTTAGCGCCCGAAGAGCTTTTAAATAGATTTTTAAATACTCTTGCTCAATAACAATAACTCAAGAGTCATTGCTCATAAAGCTATTTGCCTAGTAGCACTTGAAAAACATACATTATCTGAATCATTATTTCCCACTGAGAATTCTGAGGTTTCATTTGCAAAGTCACTCACATATGGCTCATTAAGATTCTATCATCATCTTAATGACGTCATAACTCCTCGTCTTAAAAAAACCCTAGATAAAAAAAATCTTGATATTCATATTCTTATGATTCTGGGAGCATATCAGCTTATTTATACGGACATATCAACTCATGCTGCTATCAATGAAACAGTCGAAGTTGCAGTAAAAATTAAAAAGAAATGGGCAAAGGGCCTTATAAATGCAATACTTAGAGGGATTGATCGGGACCGAGATAAAATTCTTAACACTTCTCACTATTCGCACCCAAGTTGGCTTGTAAAAAAAATTACGAAGGAATATCCTGAAGATTTTCATGAGATCTTTATTGAAAACAACAAGAAAGCCCCAATGTCTATTCGTGTCCATCCATCAATTAATATAAAGTCTTACCAAGATAAACTTTTAGAGAAGAATATAGAGTCAAAGACCTCTGAAATTGCATCACAGTCATTGACCCTTAATAAAGCAGTAAATGTAGAAAAATTACCAGGTTTTAAAAATGGTTCTTGCTACATTCAAGACACCTCTGCACAACTAGCAGGCCATCTTATTGCTCCGCAAAAAGGTGAGTTAATTTTAGATGCATGTTGTGCGCCTGGAGGCAAAACAACTCATCTTGCTGAGCTTTGTCCTAGTGCAGAAATCTTGGCTATAGATTCTGATGAGAAAAGACTTATCAAAGTCAAGGATAATTCAAAAAGACTAAAGAGCAATAATATTGAAGTCATTTTGGGAGACGCAACAAAGGATGACTGGTGGAATCAAAAACTCTTTGATAAGATTTTAGTCGATGCGCCATGCACTGGAACAGGAGTTATAAGAAGGCATCCAGATATTAAACTTCTAAGAAAACCTAGAGATCTTTCTTATATCATTGAAGTTCAGGCATCTATTGTTAAGAACCTATGGTCAATGCTAAAAACTGGAGGCATTCTTGTATATGCCACATGCTCTATACTAAAAGATGAAAATGAAAATCAAATAAGTAATTTTATTAAACTAACCAAGGATGCCAGTATTGAGGAAATTCTACTTCCCTGGGGCAAGGGCTCTATAGGAAAGCAACAACTACCAAATGGCGCATTTGATGGCTTCTATTATGCTCAACTAAGAAAAAAGTAAATCTTTAAGAGTCTATTTTTCTAGAGCAATATCTAAGACTTGGTCTATCCATTTCACTTTGACAATTTCGAGCTTACTTTTTATTTTTTCAGGCACTTCAGATAATTCACGCTCATTATCTTCAGGAATAATTACGGTTTTAATGCCGCCTCTCATCGCAGCAAGAAGCTTCTCTTTAAGGCCACCGATCGGAGTAATTTCACCCCTTAAAGTAATTTCACCAGTCATTGCGACTGCTGCTTTGACTTTTCGTCCAGTTAAAACTGAAACAAGTGCTGTGCACATTGCTGCTCCCGCACTTGGCCCATCTTTGGGTGTTGAGCCATCAGGAACATGGATATGTATATCCAGTTTTTCATGGAAATCATCTGAAATTCCTAAGGTCTCTGCACGTAAACGAGTTACCGACATTGCTGCTTGAATTGACTCCTTCATCACGTCACCAAGTTGACCGGTATAGTTCAATTTTCCCTTACCTTTGTATGAGGAAGCTTCAATTGTAAGTAAGTCACCGCCAACCGAGGTCCAAGCTAATCCTGTTACCTCCCCAATTTGATTATGTTCTTCAGCTAAACCAAATCGATACTTCTTCATTCCTAAAAATTTTGGCAAACTTTTTGAATTAATAATTGCCCTAGCTTTTCGTTTTTTTAGGGTTACATCCTTAATCACTTTTCTGCAAATACTTCCTATTTCACGATCAAGATTTCGAACACCTGCTTCTCTCGTGTAATAACGAATAATATCCATAATTGCAGAATCTTTAAAAACTATTTCCGAGCTATTAACTCCATTATTTTTCATTTGCTTGGCAATTAAATGTCTCTTAGCAATTTCTAATTTTTCATCTTCTGTATAGCCGGATAATTGAATTATTTCCATTCTGTCCACTAGTGCTCCTGGAAGGTTTAAGGAGTTTGCAGTAGCAACAAACATAACTTGAGAGAGATCATAGTCCACCTCTAAGTAGTGGTCATTAAAAGTGTGATTTTGCTCCGGATCCAAAACCTCAAGCATAGCAGAGCTTGGATCGCCTCTAAAATCAGAAGCCATTTTGTCTATCTCATCTAAGAGAAATAATGGATTTTTGACGTTAACTTTTTGCATTTTCTGAATGATAGATCCTGGCATAGCACCTATATATGTTCTTCTATGTCCACGAATTTCTGCCTCATCTCTTACACCGCCAAGAGCCATACGAACATACTTTCGATTGACTGACCTTGCAATAGATTCACCAAGTGAAGTTTTGCCGACTCCTGGAGGACCAACCAAACATAGTATATTGGCCTTATTATGAGTAACACGGCTTTGCACAGCTAAGTGCTCCATTATTCTTTCTTTAACTTTGTCTAAGCCATAATGATCAGAATCAAGGATTTTTTGCGCCTTAACTAAGTCTTTATTAGTTTTTGTTTTTTTACTCCAAGGCACTGAACACAAATTTTCTATATAGGTTCTAATGATTGATGCATCTGAAGATTGGGATGACATTCTCTGAAGTTTATTAAGTTCACTTTGAGCTTTCTTCTTAGCCTCTTTCGGCATCTTGGCTTTGTCAATACTATTTTGTAATTCCTCGATCTCATTTTCATCATCAAGGGTGCCAAGCTCTTTTTGAATGGACTTCATTTGTTCGTTCAAGTAATAGTCTCTTTGATTTGACTCCATTTGTTTGCGGACTCTGTTCTGAATTTTTTGCTCTGCGCCAAGAACATCTAGCTCGCCTTCAAGGATAGATAATATTGCTTCTAACCTGTCTTTTGCTTGACCACTCTCAAGAAGACTCTGCTTTTCATTAACTTTGAGACTTAAGTTTGCAATAATCACATCACTGAATCTTTCAACATCGGTGATTTCTTTAAGAACCTTATAAACTTCTTCAGGAATTTTCTTACTAAGCTTAATATATTTTTCAAAATTTTCTAATGCCAGACGCATCATTGCTTTAATTTCTGTATCGTTATCAAAGATCAAACTACAATCACTTAATACAACTTCAGTGTGTTCACCTAAGTCAACAAACTCTTCAATTTTTGCTCGCTTAACGCCTTCAACTAGAACTTTAATCGTTCCGTCAGGAAGTTTTAAAAGCTGGAGAATTGTTGCCAAAGTTCCAACCTTATGAAGATCGTCATTATTTGGCTCTTCAATTGCTTCATCTTTCTGAGTAGCCAAAAAAACATTTTTATCAGCCTCCATAGCTTGGGTGATTGCCTTAACAGAGGATTTTCTTCCTATAAACAAAGGAATGACAGTATGAGGAAAAACGACTACATCTCTTAACGGTAAGAGAGGTATTGACTGCTTCTCTAGGCTATTTGACTCTGCTGTGATTTCTGCTTCCATAATAATGAAACACCTTGCTTATCTAGTAATCTTTCTAGATAGTGGCTAGTTACATTAATTTCAAGTAGCCATTGACCAAATTCGTTCATTATTTCTTTTTTGATAAATCCAACTTTATGAATTTCACTTCTTATGTATGCTGACTGCACATCTAACTTAATACTTGCACAAGTCATCATTCCACTTAGGCTTTCAGATAGGGCTTCATAGAGAAGGTCAATCCCTTCTCCAGTTTGAGCAGAAAGCCAAACTCGAGAAATATTCCCTTCATGATCCTTATCGATTCTTGGTTTAAAGTCTACTAGACCATCAATCTTATTCATTACTAAAATTCTTGGAATTTTTTGAGCATCTATTTGCTCAATAATGTCTTCAACCTGATCAATTTTATCTCTATTATTGGGATCAGATGCATCAACAATATGAAGAAGGACATTAGCCTGACGTGTCTCCTCTAATGTTGATTTAAATGCCTCAACAAGCTCATGCGGCAAGTCTTGAATAAAGCCAACTGTATCAGCTATTACTGCCTCACCAGATGCTGGCAGCATTACTCTACGAATAGTAGAATCAAGGGTTGCAAATAACTTATCATCAGCATAAACCTCAGCATTTGTTAATAAATTAAAGAGTGTCGACTTACCAGCATTTGTATATCCAGCAAGCGAAATCATTGGAAGCTGGTTTTTTACGCGAGATTTTCTGCCCAGGTCATGTTGCTTATGAACTTTTGCAAGTCGCTTATTAATATTTTTAATTCGAATTGAAATGAGTCTTTTATCTGTTTCTAACTGAGTTTCACCAGGACCTCTGAGACCTATACCTCCTTTTTGTCTCTCTAGGTGGGTCCAACCTCTTACTAATCTAGTTGAAAGATGCTTTAATTGAGCAAGTTCAACTTGGAGCTTTCCCTCAAAAGAGCTCGCCCTTAATGCAAAAATATCCAATATTAAGCCTGTACGGTCCATAACCTGACACTTTAATGCTTTTTCTAAGTTGCGCTCTTGAGATGGTGACAACTGGTGAGAAAATATAACTAGTTCTATTTCATTGTCACTTACACTTAAGGCAAGTTCATCAACTTTACCAGTCCCTATAAAAAACTGCGCCTTAGTGAAACTTCTTTTTACTATTATTGTTTCAACAATATTCAGCCCAGAAGATACTGCAAGCTGTTTAAATTCACTGACACTATCTGGTGGTTGACTAATTGAAGTGAGCTCAATATGGACTAGAATAGTTCTTTCGCCTTGACCGACCGCATCCTTTTGGCGATCAAACAAATCCATAGACATTATTAAGTTTTTAGCATACAAGAGTTAGAGTCATTAACTTGCCTTACGGATAGTTCTTTTCTTTTTGTCTGATTGATGAACTATCACTGGTTGTTTCAAGCCTTCAACAACTGCTTTATCTAATACAACCTCTTTTGCAGTTGGGTTCGATGGTATTTCATACATTGTCTCTAACAACAAATCTTCTAAGATTGCTCTCAAACCTCTTGCACCTGTTTTTCTCTTAAGTGCTAATCTGGCTATAGCAACAAGGGCATTTTTCCTGATTGTTAGCTTAACTCCTTCAATCGCAAAAAATTGTTGGAACTGTTTAACTACTGAATTTTTTGGCTTAGTGAGAATTTCGATTAAAGCCTGCTCATCAAGCTCATCCAAGGATGTATGGACAGCTAAACGGCCCACTAATTCAGGAATTAATCCAAACTTAATGAGATCATCTGGCTCTAAAAATTTGTAAAGCTCTGTCAAGGTCTTTTTATTACTTTTTTCTTTGACATTTGCAGAAAAACCAATTCCAGCTGCTTTTTCAATTCGCCTATCTATAACCTTCCCAAGTCCATCAAAAGCGCCTCCACAAATAAATAATATTTTTGAGGTATCAACATCTATTGTTTCTTGATTAGGATGTTTTCTTCCTCCTTGAGGTGGAACTGAGGCAATTGTGCCTTCAATTAGCTTCAGCATGGCTTGCTGAACACCTTCCCCAGAAACATCTCTAGTGATCGAAGGGGAGTCTGAGCGACGCGAAATTTTATCTATTTCATCTATAAATATGATTCCTTGCTCAGCTCTTTTTGGGTCAAAATCACATTTTGAAAGAAGGCTCTTAATGACATTTTCCACATCATCGCCAACATACCCAGCTTCAGTTAGAGTTGTTGCATCTGCGACTGCAAAAGGAACATCTAAGAATCGTGCCATGGATTGAGCCAAAAGCGTTTTTCCACTTCCAGTAGGTCCAATCAGAAGGATGTTTGACTTATCAAGCTCAACATTATTGGAAATGTAATCAGCCTTTAGGCGCTTATAATGATTGTAAACAGCAACAGAAAGCACTTTTTTAGCATGAGATTGGCCAATTACATATTCATTAAGTGAGCTAAATAAGTCTTTTGGAGTGTAATTCCAATCCTGGTGTTGATCTTTTTTATCTTTGATAGTTTGTTCTTGTATCAAGTTATAACAAGAGTCTATGCACTCATCGCATATATATACACCTGGACCAGCGATCAGTCGAGAAACCTCATCCTTATTTTTTGAGCAAAATGAACAACTTAGATCTTCAGTATTTTGATCCATAGGCAAACTTCAATTTAGCGTTTATTAATAACTTTATCAATAAGTCCATATTTAGCAGACTCTCTTGCAGACATGAAATTATCACGATCAGTATCTTTTTGAATATTTTTCATACTTTGACCGGTATGTTCTTTAAGAATAGAATTTAAATTATCTCTCACTTTTAGAATCTCTTGGGCATGAATATCTATATCACTTGCTTGACCAGAGAATCCTCCTAATGGCTGATGAATCATACATCTAGCATGGGGAAGAGCAAATCTTTTGCCCTTAGCTCCTGCTGTTAAAAGGAGTGCGCCCATACTGGCAGCTTGACCGATACAAAGAGTTGAAATATCAGGCTTAATGAACTGCATTGTATCGTAAATTGCTAGACCTGCAGTGACAGACCCGCCCGGTGAATTAATATATAAGTGTATATCTTTTTCAGGGTTTTCAGACTCCAAAAAAAGGAGTTGGGCAACCACAACATTAGCAGTGTAATCCTCAACAGGACCAACCATAAACACAACGCGCTCTTTTAAAAGTCTTGAATAGATATCATAAGCCCTCTCTCCACGACCTGAGCTCTCTATAACCATTGGAATTTGATTTAAATTTTGAATTGTCATATCAGTTTTGCGTGTTCATTATTTCTAAAAAAGTTTTATCTGTAGTTGTTACTTTTGCTTTTTCTGCAACATGTTTGGCGACCAAATCTTCTACAACAATTGACTCGATGTTAGCAAGCCTTGAAGGGTCTGTGTTGTACCAATCAATCATTTGCTGTGCGCTTTCGCCATATTGTAGCGACATTTCATTAAGTTTAGCATCAACCAATTCTTTTTCGGCTGTTATTTCAGAATCAGTTGCAATTTTGTTAATTAACAAGCCAAGTTTGACTCTTCTTGAGGCCTCTTCATTGAACATTTCAGGAGGAAGCTTGCCTTTTGAAGGCATTCCTTGCTGCTCCATGCGAGACTCCATGTCTTGTTGAAGTTTTTCTGCTTCAGAGGACACGCTCCCTTCTGGAACTTCAAAGTCATTAGCCTCTAAGAGTGCTGAAAATGCAGTATCTTTGTTCTGTTGAATTAGTCGTGAATCAAGCTCGAGCTTCATTTGGTTGGTCATTCTTGACTTCATCGTTTCAAAATCTTTTTCACCATATTTCTTTGCGAATTCATCGTCTCTTTTCAGTTCGATTGGTGAGCCAACTTCATTGACCTTGACCTTGAATACGGCCTCTCTTCCGGCCAAGTTTTCCACATGATAATCATCTGGGAATGTTGCGTTCACCTCGACAGTTTTTCCAGATGCAACGTCAATAAGGCCTTTCTCAAAGCCCTCAATCATTGTTCCTTTTCCGAGAACAATTTCGAATCCTTCGGCAGCACCGCCCTCAAAAGACTCGCCATCCAGAAGTCCTTCAAAGTCAATAATTAAGCGGTCACCATTCTTCGATTTTCGCTTGACAGTTTTATACTCAGTCGAGCGGTCTTGAAGGTCTTGAAGAGCTCTCTCTTCATCTTCTTTGGTCACTTTTGAGTTGACCTGCTCGATAGTTAGCTTAGATAAAGGATTGACTTTAATCTCAGGATAGACTTCAAACTCAAGCGTATAAATTAAGCTGTCAGCGTTCTCTGTATCAATATTTGTAAGGGAGGGCTGAGTTGCTGGAGACACATCTGCATCCGTTAATGCATCAGTCAATGTTTCACCAACGATCTCGGTTGCAGCGTCAGATTTAGCACTCCCACCAAATCTTTGACGCAACACGGCTGGAGGAACCTTCCCCTTTCTAAAGCCATCAACCCGGACCTTGCTGGCAAGGCCTTTGATAATTTTTTCTGTTCTTTCATTGAAAGTGTCTACTGGTAATTCAACCGTAAGAGACCTTTTAAGGCCCTCAAGAGTGGTGAGTGATGTCTTCATCTAATTCAAAATCCGTAACTTATTAAAAAAAGGCAAATTATACAGTATTTTTAAAGCTAAAAAAAAGGGCCCTTAGGTCGTCCCAAATAGATTTAAAAGCGAGACCCAGTATAGCTTGCCTGATAATTAGCGAGCGACAACCACTCTTGATTTATCTCAACACCCCAGCCAGGTTTGTGAGGCAACTGTAAATGCCCATCAACAATCTTAAAGTCAGGGCTAAAAATATTCTCTTGCCAAGGGTAGTAATCGAGGCCCTCGATTGAGAACTCTAAGTATTTTCCTGGGTTATTAATGGAGCCCATTAAGTGAGCTGAAAAGAGTGTTACCAGTGACAAATTAGCAGCATGAAGGGTCGCAGGAATACCTTCTTTTTCAGCCAATTTAGCGACCTCAAGTGTCCTAGTAATGCCTCCCATATAACAAATGTCGGGCTGCACAATATCAACAACTCGGGTGTCGATCATGTGCCTCCAAACTCTCATATCGTTATCTTGTTCACCTCCACTCACATCGATATCAAGTGCCTTAGAAACCTCACGCGTCCAGTCAGGCTCCCAGTATGGGCAAGGCTCTTCGAAATGACTGATGCCATAATCCTGGAGCATGTGTCCAACCTCGATGGCTTTTTTAGGGCTATAGGCACTGTTCGCATCAACCAGAAGTGACACGTCATCACCCAGAACCTTTCTGACTTCCTTGATAATCGATTCAGTTCGCCCAGGCCATTGATCTAAATCGTGCCCACACTCCCTGCCAATTCTAAACTTGAACGCAAAGTAGCCATTCTCTTCTTTGAGCTTTAAAAACCTTTCTGCTTCAGCCTCAGGTGAGATCTCTCTTTGCATACTGGAGGCATAAACAGGAATGGAGCTTGGGCTTCCACCGAGCAATTGACAGACACTTTTTTGAGCTCTTTTAGCCTTAATGTCCCATAATGCAGTATCTACGCCGCACAATGCCCTGTATAGGTAGGTGCCAGGGAACTTGTGCTCCCTCTCCAAGACTTCCCAGTTAACTTCACTGATCTCTAAAGCGCTCATTCCAAGGACATGAGGAGCGACCTGAAGGTGGACAACTTGTGCAGTGATCTCGCTGTTATAGGTAGAGGTTTGGCCCCAGCCCTCATCCCCCTCATCCGTCCTGACGCGAACTAGTCCGACATACTCATTTGTAAAAGTTTCAACGCTAATTATTTTCATAATGTGAGTAATCTAGACATTAACTTTATCCTGCAAAATAAGATCAGACGCCTTTTCACCAACCATAATGGTTGCAGCGTTAATATTACCACAGACTAGCTTAGGGAATATCGAGGCATCAGCAACCCTGAGAGACTCGATACCGTAGACCTTAAGACGGCTGTCAACAACATTTTTAGTGGGGTCTGGACCCATCCTACAGGTGCTGGAGGGGTGAAATACAGTCCACACCGTCTCCTTAATATGCTGAATCATTTGCTCATCACTCTGGCAATCAGGCCCTGGACGAAATTCCTCACCAATCACATCACTAAAGCTGTTGGTTTGTGCTAACCTTCTAATCACCTTGACGCCCTCTAACAAATCTGTCACGTCATCCTTGTGGGAAAGGTAATTAGGCTTAATGATGGGAGACTTTAATGGGTCACTACTTCTCAGTCGAACACTCCCTCTTGAGCGCGGACTACAATTCGAAATTCCCAAGAGCATTGCTGAAAACGGATCCGGACTCATCATTGCGCGCTTATCAGGCGACTCCAACGAGTAACTGACGGGTGAAAAATATAGCTGGATGTTTGGCTTTTCGAGATCATTGCGCGTCCTTATAAAACCGCCTGACTGGTTAACACTTAAACTGAGCGGTCCGCTCCTTGTAAAAATATATCGAAGTCCCTGATAGATCTTACCAAGAACCGGCCTTAACTGATCATTCAAGGTGGGCACCTTGCTTTTATAAAAATAACTTACACCGAGATGATCCTGAAGGTTTTCTCCTACCGCCGGGCTATCATGAACTAAGGGGATTGAGGCCTGTTTCAATGTATTTTTAGGGCCAATGCCTGAGAGCTGAAGAAGGTGAGGTGAGTTAATTGATCCTGCACTTAAAATAACCTCGCAATGAGCAAATACTTGTTGAGTTTTTCCTGACTTCAGATACTCGACGCCATATGCCTTTTTGTCTTTAATGAGAACCCTTGATGCTAAGGCATTCTTAATGATAGTAAGATTATTGCGGCCCTTTATGGGCCAAAGGTAAGCCCTAGAAGAAGACATACGCTGTCCCTTATGAGTGGTTATCTGGTAGTTACCTACCCCTTCTTGAGTTGCCCCGTTCATGTCTTTGTTAAGAACAATTCCAATTTCCTGGGCTGCAGATAAAAAATTCTGACACAGCGGGTGTAACTGCTCGGATGCCTCAGAGACATTTAATGGTCCATCACCGCCTCGATATGCATCAGAGCCTTTCTGCCAGGACTCCATTTTCTTAAAATAAGGCAAAACATCGCGATACGACCAGCCAGGGTTTCCCATCTCTGACCACTCGTCAAAGTCTTTGGGGTTTCCTCTAACATAAACCATCGCATTGATTGAGCTAGAGCCGCCCATCACCTTTCCTCTTGGCCAATAGCTCGGTTTATTGTCAGCATCTGGGCTTGGCTCTGTCATATACATCCAGTTGACAGATTTTTGATGATATGTAACTCCATATCCAATTGGCATTTGAATAAAGAAGCGAAGATCTGAGCCCCCAGCCTCTATAAGAAGTACTTTATTAGATGGATCTTGGCTTAATCTATTTGCTAAAACGCATCCAGCCGAGCCAGCACCTACAACTATATAATCGTAATCAGACATATATCTACTATGAGTAATTCATCGCGAACAATGTAGAAGTTTATACTTAAATAATAGACGAATAAAACTTAACTTTAAGCATTTGAAGAAATTAGATACTTATGAATTGTATCAAAATTAAGTTTACCTCCAATTCCATATGCATCATTCAATTTTATCTTTCCATTTTCAATATTCAGTTCTTCGTCAAACAGATTCGTTCTAAGTGGATTAAAATTAATATCAGTCTCTAAAAAAGCAGCTGGGTTGATGGCAGACATAATGTGAGCTGATGTCAACAAACCAACACCACCCCCTAAAAAATGCATCCATATTTTATGATTCTTAATATTTCTAGATAGATGATTTATTAGAGAAACTCCTCCATATTTAGTGAGGTCAGGTTGAATAAAGTTAAGCTCTTCACTTTCACCAAAAAAAACAAAATCATCAAAATTAGTAATATTTTCTCCAAACGCAAGTCTGCATTTAGTTGAATTAATTAATTGATTAAATTCTGCTCTTGAAGACAGTGCTGAAATAGGCTCTTCAATCCAAGAAAAATTATAGTTTTCTAATGTTTTGAGATACATAACAGCCTCCTCAAAACTCCACCCCTGGTTTACATCTAGCATCATCATCTCTTCACTAGACAAGTTATTAGACAATGAGCTCAAAAGATCAACATCTAATAAATGATTAAAGCCTATTTTTACTTTAAAGGCTTTTATACCAATTGACCTTGCTAATTTTATTTTCTCTTTAGACTCATCAGGGTTTATTCCACTTGCATAAACAGAAATATGATCTTGAGAGTCAGGATTTAATAATTTATTAAGGGGTAAATTTTGATTCTTAGCAAACAGGTCCCAAATAGCGCAATCAAGACCTGAATTAATATTATAAAATGAGCCCATATCGCCCGATTGCAAAAAAAGAGTTTTAAATTTTTCAGTAATTCTTTCTACGAATTTGTCTGGGTTAGAAAATTCACAACCCACAATATTGGAATGATAAACATTGTTAAGAAGATTGAATCTATACGAAGCACCATCACTCGGAAAATTACACCAAATTTCGCCATACCCGATATTGTGATGATAGTCCTCTAGTTCAATTATTATGCATGGTCTTGACTTCATAACTCCAAATGAAGTTAAGATAGTATCAACCAATGGAAACTCTAGGTAATAAGACCTTAAAGACTTAATCTTAATCAAGGTTATTGCTTTTCTTTACAAAATTAAACATTGCGGTCCAATCTAAATCTTTGTACTCAGTATCCATTGCTTCTTCATAGACATTCACAACACTTTTCCCTGAAGTTAGATCAATCCCTTCAGATTCTCCATGCTCAATAGCTAAACGCAAGTCCTTCAAGGCCAGGACATTTTTAAAGCCAGGACCTATGTCATCAATCAAAACCTTTTTAGGATAACTAAAGTTCATATGTCCTTTTCCAGCAGCTGTAGTTGACATTAAATCAATAGCTAGCTTTTGATCTATCCCTGATTTATGGACCAGAGAGAGCGTCTCAGCTGTCACAATATTTGAAACAATAGCCATATAATTATTAATGATCTTCATTTTGCTACCTGAGCCTATAGGTCCACAATAAACAACATCACTTCCCATACATTTTAAAATCTCTTCAATCTTAGAGAAACCTTTTAAGGAGCCTCCTACCATGATAAGTAAAGTACCATCAATTGCATTATTTACAAGACGAGCTACCGGTGCATCAAACATTTGAATATTTTTTTTGAGCATTTTCTTGCTAACTTCAATAGTATCGGCTGGCAATATTGTGCTCATATCAATGTAGATTAGATTGGTATTTTCTTGATTAATAATACCACTCTCTCCAAGCGCAACATCTTTTACATTTTCTCCAATTGGGAGCATGGATATAACAAAATCTTTACCATTACATAAGTCTGCAATATTATTATTTTGTTTAGCACCAACTTCAGTTAAAGTTTGAATAGTTTTTTCATTTACAAAAGGATCATAAAAAGAGAGCGAATGCCCATTCTTTACTAAATTTAAAGCCATAGGAAGGCCCATTGTTCCAACCCCTATAAAACCTATATTTTTCATAATTCCTCTCTGTTAATTAAACGATATTAATGTTCTTTTTATGAATAAAGGAATATATTGCATCTATTCCTCCCTCATAACCAATCCCACTCTCTTTAATTCCTCCATAAGGAATCTCAGGATGCATTGGAGAAGCAGTATTGATAGAAACGCCCCCAGCAACAATCTCTTTAGCCATCTTTTCCTGCAAGACCTCACTGGTTGTATAAACATATGACGCAAGTCCATAATTTAAAGAATTAGCCTTCTCAATAACATCGTCATAATCAGTGAATTTAAATAATGCAAGAATAGGGCCAAAAATTTCTTGAGTCATCATCTTTGAGCCTTCATGAATATTTTCAATAAGAGTTGGCTCCCAAAAATAGCCTTTATCTTGATGTCTAATCCCACCATAAATTATATTTGAACCATTTTTAACAGCGTCATCTATAAAATCTTTCATCGCATCTACTCTACGAGAATTCGATAAAGGCCCCATAGATATGCCATCATTTAATCCATTGCCTAAAGTAATATTTTTTATTCTTTTCAAAAATCCATCTTTCACCTCATCATATATTTTTTCATGAACATAAAAGCGACTAGGTGCAATGCAAACTTGTCCAGCATTTCGAAACTTAAAACCAGTTAAAGTATCAAGAGTTGTTTCAATATCAGCATCTTCAGCAATAATCGCTGGAGAATGCCCTCCCAATTCAAGAGTGCATCTTTTTAGTGATTCTGCTGATTTCTTTGCTAAAAGTTTTCCAACAGGAACTGAGCCAGTAAAGCTTACTTTTTTAACTTCATCTCTACTGAGCAGATAATCTGAAATTTCATTAGGAACACCAAATACCAAGTTAATGACGTCTTTTGGCAGACCCGCATCTTGGAATATTTTAATCACCTCAATAGCTGTCCCTGGCGTTTCCTCTGAAGGCTTTATAATTACCGAACACCCAGCTGCAAGAGCTGGAGCAATTTTTCGAATAACTAAAGCAATTGGAAAATTCCAGGCCGTAAGACATAAACAAACTCCAAGTGGCTGAGGCTTGATTAAAGTTTTTAGTCCATTATCTCGATCTGCCACAACTTCATCTTTAATTAATTTTGCATTTTCTCCATTAAATTTTAAAATTGCAATGGATTGATTTATTTCACCAGCAGACTCGGCAAGAGGCTTCCCTTGCTCTAGTGTCATAACCTCAGATATCACTGAGATCCTTTCAGACAAAATATCTGCAGCTTTTAAAATGACTCTGCTTCTTATTTCAGGATCTGTATTTCTCCACTCATCAAAACCCTTCTCTGAGGATTTAACGGCATCATTTAAGTCACCTTCAGCTGCATGAGGCAGCCACCCCAAAACACTTTCATCAAAAGGATTTAAAACATCCTCGCCCTTTTTTGCCTCATATATCCACTTTCCACCAATAAATAATCCAAGTTTTGTATACATATTTCTCCAATAAACACATCAATTGTCAATTATTACATTTTTTAATTTTTGTACTCGCTGTTTTCCTTCTAAATTTATCCAATCCATAAAACTATCTTGCCCAAATTTACAGAAAATATCAATCGAATCTTGCCATATTGACCTTCCACACAAAAAGCCTAAAAAATCTATTTTTGAAGATTTAGCAAGCTCCAAACTATGTAAAAAATTATTAAATTTCATTCCTGCACTCAAAAAAACAAATGGTGTTATGCCATCCTCAAAGCATTCTCTCATTATTTCAGAGCAATTTTCATAGCTATAAATTGAGGAAATGCCATCGTTTTCAAATCCGTTAACTTGAGCCTCATTAAAAGGGAATTCAATCTTAATAATATCGATTTGATATTCCTCTTTAGAGAATTCCTTATAAAGGTATTTAATATAGACTGGTTTTTTTAATAAATACCTTTGATAGTCGATTTCAGCTCCTTCATCAAAGTAAAGAAGAGGTTCAAATAAATAAGGCATATCTAAATCTTTACAGATTTGGCCAACATGCTTAATTACCTTAAATTTTTCTTCATTAATGATTGGATCAGAATCTGGATTAAAGTACATAAAAAATTTAATAGCAGAAAAATCTTTTATGATTTCATCATTTTGATGTAATATTTTTGGTAGCAAGGTAATGCGTGATTTATTATCTATATTGTATGCATCATCTTCGTATGCAATTATTTTAGAAGTCTCAATACTTCTAAAGCAAGGGTCACTCAAGTATGTTTCATAATCAAATAAAACAGATGAAGAATCGATACCAAGATTCAAAATTATTTGCTTCTTAAAAAGAAAATAGTCTGAATTTGTAAACGCCTCCCCTTTACTTTCTTTAATAATATCTTTTAAACTAGTTCCTTGATCAATTGCTAGTACAGCAAATTTTCCATTCTGCAAAAGGTGATTGAAATGATCTTGCTTACTCATTACAGATGAAAATATGGCGCCGAACTTGGTGAGGTCCAGAGGCTCCTCATTTGTTCATTTGAGTTCAGTAAAGATATTGAAAACCCAGCACTTTCTTGTGTTGTTATATATTCATTGACTAGAGGCTTAAAACATTTAATTTTATATTGAGCAAGATACTCCTCAACGTCATTATAAATTACTAATAGTTCCATCAAAGTGGTTGCTCCTGATCCGTTAATAAAAGGAATCACAATATCCCCCTCTTTGTAATGAAAATCATCAAATATTTTATCCATCATAAATTTAATTATTCTTTTAGATGAAGAGATTTTTTGTCGCCCATATCCAGATTCTCCATGAACACCCATGCCAATAAAAACTTCATCATCATCTAAGTGAAATATTTTTTCACCAGATATTGGTGAAGTTCCAGAATCAATTGCAATTGATAGTGTTCTAGTTTGATCTCTTACACTTTTACCTAAACTTATTAGAGTATCTTTTTCTTCACCTTGTTCTGAGAGTGCACCCAAAATTTTATAAATAAAAGTAGTCCCAGCTCCGCCTCTCCTCTGATCTTCACTTCCTTTGGGCGCAGAAGCAATATCGTCATACATCAATAATAAATCAGCATTAATATTATCTTCTTTGGCCAATTCAATAGCCATATCGCCATTCATGACATCACCTGCATGATTAGATATTAGAAGAATACACCCAGAATTTTCCTTAAAGATTTCTATACCTTCAAAAATTAAATCTCCAGATGGTGCAGCAAAAATATCTCCAACAATATTTGCATCTAAAAGCCCTTCACCAACCCAGCCCATAGCAATAGGCTCATGACCTGAGCCATTGCCAATCAAAATAGCAGTTTTATCAACACTTTTTGGTTGGCTTCTTAAAATGATTCTTTTACTATTTCGAGAAAATTTAACTCTATCGCTATTAGCCTTTGTATAGCCACTCAGCATGTCATTAACTATTTGATCTTTATTATTTATAATTTTTTTCATAGTACTGAATCAAAATACGCTCGAAGAATAATTTCAGTTGATTTAGCCCCTGGATCAATACAACCAAGCCCTCGATTTTCTAAAAATTTAGCTCTACCAACTTGCGCTTTCATATCTTTTGTTCTCGATAATGAAAGAGAAAGGATTTCATTGATGTCACCTTTGTGAATTTTTGAATCAGAATTCTTCTTTAAGAACTCTAAAACTGGAACATAAATATCGAGGATACTTTTTTCTCCGGCCTTTACTTTACCTCTTTTCATAATCTTATCTATCGATTTCGAAAAAATATCAATCATTGATTGATTCAAATTAGATTCACTAATTTTTCCAGATTCATCAAAAAATATAGACATTAAAATTCCAGATGCACCCCCCATTTCAATACGCATTCGCTTTGAAATGATAGTCATTGACTCATTAATTGAAGAATCCATATTATTTAAATATAAATCTTTTGCAATTTTCATACCTTTTAAAATTGTGGATCCATGATCGCCATCCCCAACTATTTGATCTAATTTATTTAGTTCAACATACTCAGTTTGAATCTGATTATATGAATTAACAATCCAATTTTTATAAGCGTTATGCATCCAAATACTTACTTAAATAATTAAATGATCTTGAAATTGCTTCGTAAGGATCATCTTCTATATTTCTCCAAGTGAATAAATCTTTACTGGTATCAACATTTGCTTGAATAAACATTTCCAAAGAAACGAATCCTTCATAGTTAATTTTTTTTAAAGTATTAAAGATTTTTGACCAGTTTAAAGAGCCAGATCCAGGAACGCCTCGATCATTTTCTGCAACTTGAAAATGAAATATTCTGTCTCCAGCCTTTTCAATTGATTGGCACATATTTTTCTCTTCAATATTCATATGGTATGCATCTAATAGAAGTCCTACATTGGGATGGTCAATAAGCTCACATAACCTTATCCCTTCATCAACTGTGTTAATAAAATCTGACTCATATCTATTGAGTGGCTCTATACCAAGCTTGATATTTTTTTCACTTAATAAGCTTGTAATTTTTTTAATAGAATGAGATGAATTTATAAATTTATCTTCCTTATCTTTACCCATACTATTGCTGATACCCCAGGCAGCATGAACCACTCCTGTGAGCAACTTAGCCTGCATAATTGAAGTCATATCAATTGCCCGTTTTAGCGCATCAACTCCATTTTGTTGAATGACTTGATCACTACTACTTATATCCTCTTCATTGGAAAGGCCAGTTGTGCAGGCAATAGAAATATTTAAATCATTAGCTAGTTTTGCAATTTCTTTTGCACCTGAAGGGGTCTGCCCCAAAAGAGAAACCTCCACAGATTTATATCCAGCTTTTTTACACAACTGAATGTAAGGCTTGACGTCTTCATGCCAGTTTTTTACAAAAGTTGCCGAATGAACCCCTAAAATCATTTTAATTTATCTATTTTTAAGAAAAAATTACGAAATATTTCGTCCCTGTTAACTCCATAGGCTTCTCTCATTGGGTAAGATTCAGTATCTCGCCTCCAGTAAAGCTCGTCATTTAAGATAGGGGACGATACAATATGTGATGGAACCCATGAAGGATCAATCATCCAAGCAATATTGATAACATCCCAAATAACCCAAGTTCTCCATGTCTGGTCAGTAACCCCTCTTTGCTTGTGAAGAGGGTTGTTTGTATATAGCTCATAAAGATAATTACCAATATCTCCCTTGCCTTTGACAAATTCTTTCATGTCAGGAAGAGATAAAGTTAGTTGTGCGCCAACGTGATATCCTGGGAGATATACATGCGCAACCCCGCACTCAAAAAGTAATTGTGAAGATAATATGTCCTGAACTAAATTTAAAGAATTAGTATTATTATTGATACTGTATGTCGGAAATCCAGATGTCCAAACTACCACTAAATTATTAATAATTTTTGGCTCCATTAGTAATGCAGAAGCTATATTTGTTAGACATCCAATCGCACAAACATAAATCTTTTCGTTAGGATATAAGAGACATGAATCAACAATAAACTTACTAGAATCAGTAATTAAAGGTTCATCGAAACTACTTAAGTATTGATATGAACCCCTAAAAACTTTCCCCTCATAAGGCATGTTTAATTTATCAAATATTTTTATTATTTCTTGATAGCTTTTTTCTACTCCTTCTTCAGGTGTATCAAAATATATATCATTAGGATGTCTATTGGTATCAATTAATCCGTTCACCCAGTCCCGATAATTACTAACTAAGTTGATTTTGTCTTTAGAAATCTCTTTGTTTTCATTAATTATATTGTAGGCCTCTAAAAGTTCCTCCTGATGATGCTGAAAAGAGTAGGGCTCAGCAGTCACTCCCAATAAATCAATTTTATCTTCAGACAACAAGGCCCATGCCAAGGCAAACTGATCATCAATTTCGTTAGCAGTATCAGTATCAATTATCAGTTTATTTTTCCCAACAGGATTAGCTAGATTAAGCAATAACTGATCATTAGTAAGTTTTGGAAATTTATTTAATACCTCTATAGGGACTGTCATTAAGATAACTCCTGATCTAATTTAATTGTATTAAAAGTAATATTTTTATCAACCAAAATCAATTCATTAGTATGGTTATATAAAAGGCACTCATGTGCCAAACATGGGATTCCAGAGTCTTTATTTAGCACCAAAGAGTCGAACGATGAAAGAGTTTCAGCGCAAATAAATTGTGAATTTTTCTTAAAATCAATATCAAATTTCTCATTCAAAATAAAAATAATTGATTGGTTTGAGCCTTCTTCGGAAAAATAATTTTTACTTAAGCCAAAGGCATGCTTGTAGGAAACGAAGGCGTTACTTATAAGATAAGGCTTGCCGTTAACTTTTCTCAGTCGCTTCACAAAATATAATTTTTCGCCTTGGTTAAAGTGCTCAGTATGATTATTATTTGTAATTTTTTTAAAATCCAAAATGTCTGAAGATGGAGTATCTCCATTTTGAATAATTTTTTGCGTCAATGATTCAAAACAATTATCTGATTGAGGCATTGAACTCGTAACTACTGTTCCTTTACCTCTTTTTCTAACAATCAATCCATCATCAGCAAGCAGCTTGAGCGCTGACCTAATTGTTATTCTGCTGACATTGAAGTAATCAACTAATTCATTTTCAGAGGGAATTGTTTCACCTAAAGGCCACTTTTCGGTCGAAATAAAACCACGAATCTGAGTGTAGACATGCTGATATTTAGTTGCCGCATCATTGTGCATAGTAAACTTTTTTTATAGCTTCAGATATTTTATTTGTAGAAGGAATATAAAAATCTTCCATCGGAGGGCTAAAGGGGACAGGGGTATGGGGTGCAGTTATTTTAATAACAGCTGCTTTTAAATCATCAAAACATTTTTCTGAAATTAAAGAAGTAATTTCTGAAGCTAAAGAACATTTAGGATTGGACTCATCAACAACAATAACTCTTCCTGTTTTTTTAACAGATTTAAAAATTAATTCTTCATCAAGTGGTGAATAGGTTCTAGGGTCAATAATTTCACAATCTATATTTTCCTGCACCATTTCTTCTGCAGCCTCTTCAGCAAATAGATTCATTCTTTGTATTGCGATGATAGTAACATCATTTCCTGGTCGCCTTATCCTTCCTTTGCCCAAAGGGATAGGCTCCATATCCTCTGGCACATCGCACTTCGTCATATACAATCTTTTGTGCTCCATGAATATTACAGGGTCATCATCTTGGATTGCAGATAATAACAACCCTTTTGCATCATGAGCATCGTAAGGAGCAACAACTTTTAATCCAGGTATATGAACGTACAAACTATAAAGTGCTTGAGAATGTTCACTGCCAGCCCTAAAGCCTGCACCAACAACAGTTCTAACAACCATTGGGACGCGTTGTTTTCCACCAAACATATATCGCATTTTTGCAGCTTGGTTCATTAACTGATCAAAACAAACGCCTAAAAAATCAACATACATTAATTCGACAATAGGCCTGAGTCCTGTCATAGCAGCTCCGACCGCTGCACCAAAAAAACCAGCCTCAGTGATTGTAGTATCACGAACCCTCTCAGGGCCAAATTTAGTAAGTAAGCCCTGGGTAACACCAAATGGCCCGCCCCAACTATCTTGAGTTCCGGGATAATCTTCTCTTCCCTTGCCACCAGCAATATCTTCCCCCATTAAAATTACATTTTTATCATTTTGAAATGACTCAATAAGAGCTTCATTAATAGCATCTTTAACTGTTATTTCCCTCATATTAGTAACTCTCTAGGATAGTTAACATAAACTTCTTCAAGTGCATCCTCTGGCTTAGGCCAGGGTTGAGTCTCAGCAAAATCAAATGCCTCGTTTACTTCATTCAATGCGTCAGATTGTATCTTCTTAATTTCAGCGGGTGATATGTTATATTCAGACGCCATTTCAATTGACTTTTTAATTGGATCATTTTTTTTTGCTTCCTCAATTTCTTCTAATGGCTGGTATAACTGAGTATCACCTTCATATTGTCCTGAAAATCGATAATTCTTAAACTCTAAAAAGATGGGTGTATTTTTAGCCTTGGATTCAGTAATAGCATCTCTTGTAATTTGATGAACCTCAAAAACATTATTTCCATCACCCTGATATGAAATCATGTCATAAGCTTTAGCTATATCTTTAAGCTCCTTGGTGTTCAGATGCCAATCAGTCGCTGTAGCCTCGGCATAACCATTATTTTCACAAACAAATAGCATCGGAACATCCCAAAGTTTAGCAAGGCCCGCAGCCTCATGAAACGCTCCATTATGAATTGCTCCGTCTCCAAAAAAAGTAGCCGACATTTTTGTTCCACCATTAATTTTTTCCTGAAGTGCAGCCCCTAAAACTACCGGCGGGCCTGCAGCAACAATTCCAAAGGAGCCAAGCATGCCTTTATCAAAATCACTAATATGCATACTTCCACCTCTACCTTTGCAGATACCCGAACTTCTTCCATAAATCTCTGAAGTTATTTCTTTTAATTCACAATTTTTAGCAATAGAATGGCCATGGTTACGATACGTACTTGAAACCCAGTCATTATCGCCCAATGCACTCATCGCTCCAACACAAATTGCCTCAGACCCAATGCATGTATGCAAATATCCAGGGACTGATTTCTCTGTAGCTATCTTTTTAATTCTCTCCTCAAAATAGCGAATAGTAAAAAGCTTTTTGTAGATCCACTGTACTTTATCTGTATTAATATTCATCATTTAAGTTGTTATAACAATTAGAAAAAAAAGGTACACACATCACATGATAAACTATAAAACACTTTTATATCAGTCATTTTTTTAAAATATAGGTTCTAATTAAAAAAAAAGTTTATTATAACAATCCATATGATATGATATTGCTTGATAACAAAAATTTTGGATCTTGTAATTAATGTCAGTTAAATTGAATATTGGATATGTTGCAACAGCTATTGCTCCCTACTACGCTGATGAATATGGAGTTAGAGAAAAATCTGAAGCCAGTTTAAAAAAACTGCTAGGCAATTTTGATGTAAATTTTATTCCATTTCATAAAACTATATTTTCAAAAGAAGATTCAAAAGAAGCGGAAAAATTCTTTATGAATAAGATAGATTTTTTATTACTTCAAACAAGCTCTTGTAGTGCTGGTGAACAACTATATCCGCTCTGCAACATAACTGACAAAATTGGAGTATGGGCTGTTCCAGATATTGAAATTGAAGGTGACGTCAAATTGCATTCTTTAGTTTCTACAAGTCATTACTTAGCAATGATTAAAAAAGTTTTATCTGATAAAAAAATTACAACCAAATGGTTTTATAATTATGCAGATACTGATGAATTTATAAATAAATTTTCTATAACTGTCCGATCATTAGTTGCTCTTAAAAAAATGAAGAACGCCAAAATAGGTTTGGTAGGAGGAATATCACCTGGTTTTGACAATATGAAGGTTGACCAATCAATAATTAAAAAAAATATTGGACTATCAATAGAAGAGTCAACTATCAGTGAATTGGTTAAGATTGCAAAAGGATTTGATCAAAAAACTATTGACAATGAGGTTCAAAAAATCAAAAGTGTAGCCTCTAGTGTTTCTGTTTCGAATGATGATTCATTTAATAAGGTAGCTCGTATTTATTTTGCTTTAAAAAAATTGAAAGAAGATAATAACTGGGATTCTCTTGCAGTTCAATGCTGGTCTCAAATGCAAGAATTATATGGAGTAGCGCCATGCTTAGCTTATGGATGGATGGGAAGCGAAGATGGGATAGCAGTCTCTTGTGAAGGAGATGTTCAAGGATCAATGAGCATGCTCCTATTAAACTATATTTCAAAATCTAATAAATCATCGACATTACTTGATTTAGCAACATTTGATAAAGATGCAGATGCTGTTCAAATGTGGCATTGTGGAGTTTCACCAAGACATTTTGCAAATGAAGATGGCATCAAATGGGTTGATCATACTACTCTTGGAAGAAAAACTGAAAAAAAATATGGTGTTGCTGGTGATCAAGTTTTTGCTCCACAAGAAACTACTACAACCTATATAAGTAACAACGCCGAAAGAATATTAGTATTAAACTCTAGTATTTTTGAACATACGAATAAGGGCTATGATGGCACTAGAGGATGGTTTAAAAATATACATTTAAATCGAAAAAAAATTAGCTCAGAAAATTTAGTTAACACCTTAAACATTGTTGGTCATGAGCATCATTATGCCGTTGGCCAAGGTGATTACAGTAAAGAATTAATAGAATTTGCAGCTTGGAACAATTTGAAGCTGATAGAAGAAATTCCCTTGGTAGATTATTTATTACCATTGGAGAACTAATCAAATAAATATTTATTTGATAATTTGATAACTAAAAAAGGAGATGTAATGAATAATAAATTTAAATTTATAACCCTTGCTATAGTTAGTTTATTTATTTCAAGATTAGCTTCGGCTGAAGTTGCACCAGGATTTAACTCCTGGGATGACGTTAAAGCTGCTGCAGATGGTGGACAAGTAAACGTCTATATGTGGGGTGGCTCTGATGCAATCAATGGATTTGTAGATGATTTCTACGGTGTGCCATTAAAAAATGATTACAACATTGCTTTAAATAGAATGCCCTTGGCTGGAACTGTTGATGCTGTTAACCAAGTACTAAGTGAAAAAGAGGCTGGCGTAACTGGCGACAATGGAAACATCGATCTAATATGGATTAATGGTGAAAACTTCTGGACTTTGAAACAAGCAGACCTTCTTTATGGTCCGTTTGCTGCTGGATTACCTAATAGTCAATTTGTTGCATGGGACAACCCTGCGGTAAACTTAGACTTTGGAAGACCAGTCGATGGCATGGAAAGTCCTTGGTCAAGTGCACAGTTTCATTTTATGTATGACTCTGCTAGAAATGACTATGAAGATATGCCAAGAAATTATGGTTTTTTAACTAAATGGATTTCTGATAATCCAGGAAGATTTACATATATCAGGCCTGGTAAAGGTGGATTTGTTGGAACTCGATTCGTTAAGCAAATTTTCTTTGAATTAAGTGGTGGTCATGAGCAATGGGTTGGACCTTACAATGAAGAGCTTTATAACAAATGGGCTCCAAAAGTATGGGCACTGCTAAACTCTTGGGAAAAAGATTTACATAGAGGTGGTGAAACTTATCCAACTAATAATGCTGAAATGCATGCATTATTTGCTAACGGTGAAGTTGATATGAGCTTTACACAATCTCCTAGAGGGGCAGGTCCTACGAACTCTGCTGGTACAACACCGCCAACATCTAGAGCTTTTGCTTTTTATAACAACATGATTGGAGATTTCAATTATTGGGCGATTCCATATAATGCTCCTAATAAAGCAGCCGCGTTAGTTTACGCTAACCTTGTTCTAGAGCCTACTTTACAGGCCGCTCAAGTACAGCCTGCTAATGGTTTTTGTTGTGGCTGGGGAATCAGTACGGCAAAAGTAACTAGCTCTGATGGAGTTGCTGCTATTCAAGATGCTCAAAACAATCTTGGTGATGCCGCAGAAGATCAAGGAATATTAGCGCGAGCTCTTGTTTCTGATATTGCTGCAGAATATCAAGATAAAATTGAAGCGGATTGGCAAGCAAACGTTCTCCTAAAATAGGAGATATGAATGGGCGGAGATAGACTAAAAATAGTACTTTCTTTAACTCCGCCCCTTCTCATTATTGGTACATTATTTTTTGGGGGAATTCTATATGGGTTTCTTCAAAGTTTGGGATATCAGCCAGCAATACAAAAATATGATATTAGTTTTGATGCCTACTATAACGTTATGTTTTCAGAGAGGTATGCAAAGTTATTTTGGACTGGTTTAGGTCTTAACTTATGGGTTAGTTTTGTTAGTACTTTTTTAGCTGCAGCCTTTGCATTATTTGGAGCTTTGACGATTAGAAAAACTTTCTTTGCAAAGAAAATCTGTAATTTTATCTACTCTTTAAATTTACCTATGCCTCATTTAGTAGTTGCAGTAGGGATGATTTTTGTCTTTTCTCAAAGTGGATTGTTGGCTAGATTTTTTACTCAAATAGGCTTTATTTCATCGCCTAGTGATTTCCCAATTTTAGTTAAAGATAAATATGGTCTAGGAATCATTTTGGCATACATATGGAAAGAAGCAGCTTTCTTCTTTATTATATTAATGTCTGTCCTCCAATCTCTTGGCGAAAATTTTGAAGAATTAGCTCAAAGTCTAGGGGCCAATAAATGGCAAAGATTTAGATATGTCATTCTCCCTCTAGTAATGCCAAATTTATTTTCAGCCTCAATAATAGTTTTCGCATTTAGCTTTGGAGCATACGAAGTCCCAGCAATTCTAGGCGTTAACTACCCTCAAATGCTACCTGTGATGGCATTTGAATTTTTCCTCAATCCTGATCTAAATGCAAGAAGTGAAGGGATGGCACTTAGCATGATCATTGCATTAATAGTGATGATTCTAGTTGTTATCTATTTCCGATTAACTCAAAGCAAAATAAGAAAAGATTAGCAAGAATATGGACAACAATCTAAAAAAAATAAATATTTACACCGTTTATTTAGGTGCATTTCTTTTAATTCTTCCATTAATCGCTTTTTTTATAAATGCATTTTCATTCAGATGGTTCTATCCTCAACTTATTCCCAAAGAGCTTAGCTTACAAGCCTGGGTAAGGCTTAAATTAATACCAAGAGAGGGTTATAGATCTCTAGATGGATTTTTAGACTTATGGCTATCAAATCCGACCATTATTAAAGCATTAGTCAATAGTGTAACAATTGGACTAATAGTTACTGTCGTGTCAATAATCATTGCATTGCCGGCAGCAAGAGTATTAGGGTTACTAAATTTCAGATTTAAAAAAATAATTATATTTATTATGGTCTCGCCAACCATATTACCTCCAATCGCATTCGTACTTGGGCTAAATATTAACTTCATTTCATGGGGATTCTCAGGAAGTTTCTGGGGGGTTTGTTTAGTACATTTAGTTCCAATAATGCCCTATGTTGTTTTAACTATGACCGGTATTTTTGCTAATTACAACCCTGACTTTGAACATCAAGCTAGAACATTGGGAGCTAACAAATTCAGGACTTTTTATTTGATTACACTACCTGCAATAGCTCCTGGAATGGTTGTTGCTGCTTTATTTGCATTTTTGGTATCTTGGAGTCAATATTTATTAACATTCTTAATTGGAGCAGGAAAGATTATGACGCTTCCGTTACTTGTATTTTCAACGGCCTCATCTGGAAATCCAGCACTCACGGCCGCAATATCAATCGTATTTATCTTTCCAGCAATAGTAATATTATTCTTTACCTCTAAGTTTATCTCAGGGGACTCCTCTGCTACTTCTGGATTTGGAAAACTTTAAAAATAACATAATGGACTATATAACAAAATGAGTGACTTAATAATTTCAAATTTATACAAAAGCTTTCCTGGAATGGATAGACCTGCCGTTAGTAATGTAAGTCTAGAAATCAAGACAGGTGGATTAATTGCTTTTTTAGGTCCATCTGGCTGTGGAAAAACAACTATTTTAAAAATGATAACGGGATTATTTCAACCGGATAGTGGTGATATTACTCTCGATAATAATTCTCTATTACCAATTGCAACTGAGAAAAGAGGGGTTGTAATGGTATTCCAGAATTATCTATTATTTCCATACATGAATGTTAACGAAAATGTTGGTTTTGCGCTCAAAATGAAAGGCGTTGAAAAGGATGAGATTGATAAAAAAGTCAAGGAGATGCTTGAATTAGTGAAGCTTCCAGATATTGGTGACAGGAAACCAAAACAACTATCAGGCGGACAACAACAAAGGGTTGCTTTAGCGCGTGCCTTAATTTCAAAACCTAAACTATTATTACTTGATGAGCCATTAAGTAATCTTGATGCTCATTTAAGAGATGAAATGAGAGAGCTAATCGTGACTATTCAACAAAAATTAAATGTTACTACTGTTTTTGTAACCCATGATCAAGAAGAAGCGGTTTTATTGGCAGACAACATAGCATTAATTTTTAATGGCGAACTGCAAAGTTTTGCATCTCCAAAAGAATATTATGAGTCTCCAGTTAATGAAAGAGCTGCAAGATTCTTTGGCGGCGTGAACTTTCTTAAATCTACAATTAATAACAATAAAATTGAAACCGAGATTGGACCAATTAATTACATCCAAAAAAATAAAAAGGACTTAATAAGCAATCATTTACTTACAATTCGACCCGAGAATATAGAAATATCAAAAAATAACTCATTCAAGGAGAATTACTTTTCAGGAACTGTTACTTCTATCATTTTTTCAGGCACCAATACTAGATATAAAATTAAAGTTAAGGATACTGTTTTAGACTGCTCTGTCCAATCAATTGGGTTAAAAGAAATATCTAAAAATGATGAAGTATTTATTCACTTGCCAGCTGAAAAAATATGGGGAATGAATGACTAATCGAATTCTGTTTAATGTTGATGAAAGCATAGGTGAGCTTTCACCCCATATGTTTGGTGCAAATCTTGAGCATATTGGAGAAGCTCTTTATAAAAATGGTGCCTGGGCAGAAGTAATTGAAAACAGAAAATTTTGTGGTGCTGACAAATTCACTTGGGATACTGGAGTCAAGCATGATCATTTAGATTTTGGAATTATAAAGCCTTGGAGAGGGCTAAACCCCTCAGCAAAGCACGTAATGTATGCTCATTCAAATTCTGAATATATTGTTAAAGGAGAAGAACAAATAAATAGATTTGGAAGTGGAAAACAATCTCAACAAATTACTATTAGAGAAAAAAGTAAAAAAAATAGAGGCGTCCAGCAGTCAATAAATATTAATTTTAATAATGAAGAGCATCTGTTTAGCATCATGTTAAAGGGGAATGGTCAAAAAGTTTATATCCAAATTGGAGAAATAAATTTTAAAGTTAAGAGCCGATCAAAATGGTTTGAATTTAAAAAAAATATAAGATTTAAAGACTCAAATACAAAAACTTTATCAATCTCAATAAATAGTGGTGAAATATTTATAGCAAATTGCTCACTTATGCCAAAAATTACTGATTTTGGATTTAGAAAAGATATAACAAAAGTAATCAAAGATTGGGTTCCAAGTTATATAAGGTGGCCTGGCGGAAATTATCTCTCTGGTTACAACTGGATTAATGGTATTGGTGATAAAAACTATCGTCTCCCATTTTATGATTTTGCCTGGCATCAATGGGAAAATAATGATGTAGGTAGTGATGAATTCATGCAATGGTGTGAATTGATCGGAAGTGAGCCAATGATTACAGTTAATACAGGCAATGGAACTCCTGAGGAGGCTGCTGCTTGGATCGAGTACCTAACCGGCGCTTCTTCTACTAAATATGGAAAACTTAGATCAAAAAATGGCAGAAGTAAACCCTATAAACTCAAAACAATATTTATTGGTAATGAGATGTTTGGCGGCTGGCAAATTGGCCATACAGATGCAAAAACCTATGCTTTCAAATATGATAAGTTTGTAAAGGCAATTAAAAAAGTAAACTCTAATTTAAGATTTATTGCTGTCGGAGCATGTGCCGATCACTTTGGACACTGGAATGAAATAGTACTCAAAAATATAAAAGAAAGGATCGACGAGCTTAGTGTTCATTACTACTCAATTAGAACCGAAAAAGATAAAACTCACCCTCATTTTACATCGAGATTTCTTCCTACAGTTGCAGCATCAACAGAAGTGGAGATAATTCTAGATAGGACCATTGAAGAGATTAAAAAAAATACAAAAAGAAATATTACAATAGCTTTTGATGAATGGAACACCTATGTTGAAGCTGAGCATCCAAACTATATTGAAAACTACAATATTGCAGATGCACTTTATGCAGGATCTTTATTAAATGCCTGCATTAATAGGGGCGACATGATTACAAATACTGGAATATATCACCTAATTAATGTAATGGGTAATTACAGGATTGATCGCCAGAAAATATGGAAAACCCCAACAACTCTAGTACTTGAATTATTTACCAAACATCACAAAGGTAAAATTCTCAATACATCTGTCAAAACTCCTACCTTTTCATCTCCCGGAATGGGTAAGCAGCCAGGATATAAAAACAATAATATGATAGATGCCTCGGCAACCTATTATCAAAATCAGATTTGTCTAACGGTAGTAAATAAATCAGAAAAAGAAAGCTTAACAATTTCAATACCAATTCATAAAAAAATAATAGAAAACTATTTAGTCAATGGTAATTCACCAACAGATATGAACGATATCAAAAACTTAGATAAAGTTTATATCAAAAAAAATCAATTAAATCATGGTGCCGATTATATCGAAGCGCCTCCTCACTCTTTCAGTTTAATATTATTGGAAATTTAATCCTTGATTTAATCAACCCTCTTTAGAAATAGTTTTATAAATTTTCCCTTTTTAATACGCTAAATAATATAAGTCTATATACTTTAGTTATTGTAATGCTAAGCAAGTTATGACTGTATCAGACCCATCAATATATATATTAATATTATTAGCTGGTGCATTTACAGCTGCATTTGTTCAAGGAGCAACAGGCTTTGGAAGTGGCCTTGTCCTTAATGCATTTTGGCTTCATATTATGGAACCTGCTATCGCGATACCTTTAAACGTAGCTACCTGTTTATTTATGTCGGGCGTTCCAATGTTTAAATTGAGAAAATCTCTCGATTTTTCAAAACTAAAGCAATTTGCTTTATTTGGTGTTGTTGGAATTCCTGTAGGAATGTATCTTTTAGTAATTATTGATCCGGGCAAACTTAAAATTTATATAGGAATTTTGTTAGTTATTTATGCTTTACTAATGCTTAAGATTAGCTCTTATTCAATTAAAGTAAATAATAAGTCAATTAATAATCTTGTTGGCTTTATAAGTGGAGTTATTGGTGGCTTAACAGCCTTGCTGGGAATCATTCCAGTTGCTTGGTTTAACATCCAAAAACTACCAAAAAATACTAAACGGGGGACCTATGAGCCATTTATCTTTATTACAAGTATTGTTGCAATAATAAGTTTCGCTTTTGCAGGCTTATATAAAATTGAAATGTTATTTGATCTTATTAAGATTGTCCCTGCACTATTAGTCGGATCTTGGATTGGTGTCAAAATTTATTCATTCATTGACGAAGCCCTATTTAGACAAGTTATTTTGGGACTTATTTTTCTTGCGGGGTTAGTATTATTATTTTAATAAGTCAAATTACCCGATAAAAAATACTATTTTCTCAAAATAGTATTTCAATCTCACATGAATTAAGTTAAACTTGAATTTATCCGCTTTTTTTTCAGTGGGTTTATTTTTAAAACTAAGGAGAGAAAATGAAACTAATAAATAAATTATTAGCTGTCTCAGCTATTTCTGTAGCTCTAGTGCCAGGAGTTGTGAGCGCGGACTGTGGAAAGGCAAGACTGGCAGACTTCGACTGGAGTAGTGCCAATGTTCATACTGCCATTGTGGGCTTTATTCTAGAACATGGCTATGGATGTGAAGTAGAGGTAACCAAAGGAAGCACAACGCCAATTATGGCTGCTCACTATGATGGACAACTTGATATTGTGACTGAACTTTGGTATGACAATATTGTTGCTAACTACGACCCAGTTGAAGAAGCTGGAATAATTAGAAATCTTGGCATCAATACACCAGACTCTCAGCAAGCATTCTATGTTGATAAAACGACTGCAGACAAGTACAACTTAAAAACTGTATTAGATATGCTAGACCCTGAAGTTGCAGCATTATTCACTGACCCTGAAGACCCTTCTAAAGGAAGAATGACAAGCTGTATCTCAGGCTGGACTTGCTACACTGTGAACTATGTCAAACAAAAAGTATACGGTTTAGATAATTACTATACAAACTTTGATCCAGGTTCAGGTGGCGCTTTAGATGCAGCAATTGCCGGTGCTTTTGCTAAAAAGCAACCAATCTTTACATACTACTGGGCTCCAACTGGCCTCATGGGCAAGGTTGACCTAGTTAGACTAAAAGAGCCGCCTTTCAATGAAGCATGCTGGGGAGCAATGTCTGAAGTTGTAGAAACTATCAAGGCTGAAGGTAAAGATGCTTATACTGCAACTTGTGCCACTGAGTACAGAGACATGTCTCTAGACAAGTCAGTACTTACTGCTTGGGCTGACACGCATCCAGACGAAACTGCTTTCTTAGAAGCGTATAGCTTGCCAACTGCAATGGTTAACAAGCTTCTTGCATTCTATGAAGATGAGTCTGATGGAGATATGGAGCTTACAGCGCTAGAATTTTTAGAGAATTCTGATGACTGGAAAGCTTGGGTATCAGCAGACGTTGCTGCTAAAGTTTCAGCAGCACTATAAGTTAGATTTAACATAAAAAAGAGCTCACTTGTGGGCTCTTTTTTTCATAATTATTCACTATGATTAAAAAACTACTTACATATTTAACTTTTCCAATAATATTTGTTTGGCTTTTAGTTGTTAGCTACAACTCATCGAAGAGAAAGCCAGACAGTGTTATGGAGCTTTTTTCAGACCCAAGCTGGCTTAATGACTGGCCTAAGTGGTTAGACATTCCACTCATGAAATGGATAAACGATGGGTTTAAGGTTTTTAATGAAGAATATGGTATTTATTTTGAAATAGTGAACAACTTTCTACTTGGTGCAATCCTTTCTTTAAAAAAGTTTTTAATCATGATGCCATGGCCACTGGTTATTGCCCTTGTGGTAGCAATTGTATTCTTCTCTAGTGGCAGAAAGCTAGGCACAACGGTTTTTGTAGGTATCTGCACATTCTTTATAGGATTTCTTCATCCAAAGTTTTGGGACAAAGCCATTGAAACGACTTCAATCATGATCATTGGAATTCTGATTTGTATCATTATTGGTATACCGCTAGGTATCACAATGTCAAGAAGCAATAGGGTTCGAAATGCAATACTTCCGGTCCTTGATTTAATGCAAACAATTCCAAGTTTTTGTTATCTCATTCCAGGAATTATGCTTTTTGGACTGGGCGCTGTTCCAGCAATTATTGCAACCGTTATTTATGCCGTTCCCCCTTTGGTTCGATTGACTGATCTTGGGATTACCCTAGTCGATACTGAAGTGATAGAGGCAGCTGAAGCCTTTGGAGCAAGCAAAAAACAAAAACTACTTGGCGTACAACTTCCCTTAGCGCTTCCAAACATTATGCAAGGTATTAATCAGTGTACGATGATGGCTTTAGCGATGGTAGTTATTGCCTCAATGATTGGAACAAGGGGTCTTGGTGATGAGGTATTACTCGGCCTTCAACAACTAAACGTTGGAAAAGCCACTGAAGCCGGACTAGCGATTGTTCTCTTAGCAATTGTGCTAGATAGAATTACACAGGCTTATGGTAAAAAGATTCAAGATAGAAATATGCCACCTAAATAAAACCCTATTATGTCAAAAATTATAGTAAATAATATTTATAAAATATTTGGCCCCAAGCCTGGGCAAGTATTACCGATGGTCAAAGATGGCGCAAATAAAGAACAGGTCATGGAGGAAACAGGTCACACCGTTGGGCTTGACAATGTCTCACTGTCTATTGAAGAGGGTGAAATTTTTGTTTGCATGGGTCTTTCTGGTTCAGGTAAATCAACTCTAATTAGACACATTAATAGGCTTATTGACCCTACTGCAGGCGAGGTACTTGTAAATAACGTCGACGTATGCAGTTTGGACGAGAAAGAAATCTTAGAATTCAGAAAAAAGACTATGAGTATGGTCTTTCAGCGCTTTGGACTCTTCCCTCACAAAACAATTATTGAAAATGTTGCTTATGGTCTCGAGATTCAAGAGGTGCCAGAGGATAAAAGACGCGAAATTGCTCAAGGCCAAATCAGTGCAGTTGGACTTGATGGTTTTGAAAATCAATATCCTGCTCAACTCTCGGGTGGTATGCAGCAGAGAGTTGGACTTGCTAGGGCTCTTGCAACCGACCCCGAAATTTTATTAATGGATGAGGCTTTTAGCGCATTAGATCCACTCATCAGAAGTGAAATGCAGAACCAGTTGGTTGACCTTCAAGCCAAACTCAAGAAAACAATTGTGTTCATAACCCATGACCTAGATGAATCACTCAAACTAGGTGATCACATTGGAATACTTAACGGGGGCAGACTGGTTCAGGTTGGTAGGCCAGAGGATATTATCCTTAATCCTGCAGACGACTACGTGAAAGCATTCGTTAAAGATGTCAATCGCTCAAAAGTTCTCAGAGCTAAAACTGTCATGACAAAGCATGACAAGTTTGACAAGTTTGACAAATCAGCAACAAACCCATCCTCAATATATAAGTATGATGAGGACACTTTTATCGAAGATTTAGTGCCTAAAGTATTAAAGGACAGGTCAACAATCGAAGTTATTGATAAAAAAGGGGCAACAACAGGTTATATCACCTCAGATGAACTCTCTGTAGCACTAACCAAAACAAAATAAACGCTAAGCTGTGAGTAAAAATGTAGTCATTTCAGCAGCGGCAGATGGAATAGGTTGGTGTATTGCAAGTACCCTGTTAGAGCAAGGCTACACGGTCTACGCATCGGACATTAATCAAGAAAAAATTGATGAGATCAATAAGCATCCGCTCATTAATAAACGATTATTTATTGAAAATGTTAATGCGAGCGACCCTGATTCAGTCAACCATTACTTTGAGTCTCTTCGCAATAAAGTACTGGACATAAATGCTCTTATTAATAACGTTGGTATTGCTGGACCTACCGGCATGATGGAAGAAGTGTCAGTTGATGATTGGAAAAATACAATTGATACTAATTTAAACAGTCATTTTTATTTCACAAAAGATGCAATCCCACTTTTAAAAAATAAAGGGGGCTCAATTGTTAACCTGTCTTCCACAGCAGGAATCTTTGGCTTTCCATTAAGAACGCCATATGCAGCCTCTAAGTGGGCCATTATTGGGGTTACAAAATCATTAGCCATGGAGCTTGGTCAGTTCAACATAAGAGTCAACGCTATTTGCCCTGGGTCAGTTTCGGGAGACCGAATCGACCGCGTTATAAAAGCAAAGGCGGATTCTCTAAGCATTGATGAAAACCAGGTCAGAGAAGATTTTGAAGGTATGGTCTCCCTCAAAACATTCGTTGACAAAGAGGATATTGCCAATATGGTAGTATTTCTTTTATCCGATGAAGCCTCGAGAGTCTCGGGTCAGGTTATGACGGTGGATGGCAATACAGAGAGGATGGACTAACTAAAAATTTAGCCCAACAACTCTCGCGTGTTAATGAAGTCCAGCGATATACTGAGACAACGCGTCAATTTCTTCGTTTGTTAGACCCATCGCAACATTGTTCATCATCTCATTGACTCTCTCAGCGCCATCAGAACCGGTCTGCTTGTTGATAGCGTATTGACGGAAAGCCTTTAACTGGGAGACTGTATAGTCAGCATGTTGAGCGGATACAGCTGGGAAGCCGGCAGTTGGTATGCCTTTTCCTTTGGGTCCATGGCACGCGATACATGCTGTCGTTTGAGTGTCCATCTTGCCACCGACATAAATTTTTCTGCCGAGCTCAATCATTTCCTCTGAACCCTTAGCAGAATTCTCACTAATTGTTTGGATTGAGTAGTAAGCTGCAATGTCTTCCATATCTTGATCAGAAAGTAGCGAAGCGACACCTGCCATCATTGCATTCTTTCTCTCACCCGACTTAAAGTATTGAAGCTGTTTTACAATGTAGGCTTCGCCCTGGCCAGCTAATTTAGGAAAGTTTGGAATCGTACTATTTCCTGCAAGACCGTGACAACCCATGCAAGTAGCAGATTTTGCCTGCCCTGCTTCAGTATCTCCTGCAGCCAAGATTGGGTTACTCAAAAAAGTGATAAGTATAGAAGCTAAAATAACAATGGTTTTTTTCATTCTCAATCTCCAAAAAATTCAGGGAAATTATACTTTATAAATAGAGAATGAGTAACCCTCAAATGACACAAAAAAAAATTAAAAGAAAAGGTTTATTTCTGTGGGTCTTGTATAAAGAGGTATTCTGCAATGGATCGCTCAAAACCCTCTGCCATTGGAGCCATCGCATTCATGTAGGCATTTTGCCTTTCGCCAGATTGAAAATACTCGAGCTGCTGTACAATCCAATCAACATCTTTACCTGCTAGAGAAGGAATAGATTCGTCATTAGAGCGGCCATTTACACCATGACAACTAGCACAACCCAGTGCGCTATACATAGCCTCTCCTTCAGTATTAGCGAGAGAACTCATAGAAAAAGCTGCAAAAATAAAAGTGATTAATATATAAAAAATCTTCTTCATTAGATACTCACCTTATCAAATTAGACAAATTGATTATACCAATTTTTAATTTATTATTTTCCTTTCCATTTTGGAGGTCGTTTTTCTGAAAAAGCTAAAGTGCCCTCTTTGGCATCCTCTGATTGAAGCATCCTCAGGTAAGGTTTAATTTCTCCAGAACGCATACACTCGTACGCGCTTTCTAAATCCATAGCCTCTGTCTTTCGAACGACTGACTTTATTGCAGCCAATGAGAGAGGTGCAGACTTGGCAATCTGATGAGCCCAATCAAGCGCCTCACTGATTAAATACTCCTGATCGCAGCTTCGATTAACAAGGCCAAAATGTTTGGCTTCATCGACAGTCATTCTTCGCCCTGTCATAAGCATATCCATAGCCACTGCCTTTGGCAAACGGCGAGGGAGTCTTAAAACACCGCCACTATCTGGAATGATTCCTAAGGTAGCTTCAGGAACAAAAAATTCTGCATTATTTGATGCAATAATGAGGTCTGCTGCAAGAGCCAACTCGAAACCACCGCCAACCGCTAGTCCATTGACAGCCGCAATGACTGGCTTATCTAAATCCCATAGTTCAGTGAGTCCTGCAAAACCCCCAGGCCCAAAATCTGCATCAACAGGTTCTCCCTCTGATGCCGCTTTTAAGTCCCAACCACCACAAAAAAAACGATCTCCAGAGCCCGTAATAACAGCAACTCGTAGGTTTTCATCATCCCTAAAACGAATAAACACCTCGCCAAGTATGTGACTCGTTTCAGCATCAATCGCATTAGCTTTTGGACGGTCTAAAGTAATGAGCATAACTTCATCATGCAACTCAAAATTTACAGCATTATTCATAATCTCCTCAATATAAAGTTTCCTAGTCTGAATTTAACCTGATAAGCGCATCAGCTGCAACAACACCTTTTTTTTCTTTTAAAACAATCAATGGATTGATATCCAACTCTAAGACATCATTTTCTCTAACTAACGCAATGATTGAGATAACCGAATCCACAACAGACTCTATATCACCTTTTGAATTACCCCTATAGCCCTCGAGTAAGGGGTACACTTTGAGTTTTGAGATCGCCACTAAAACATCCTCTCTTGTTACTGGTAAGAGCATTAGTGCGCTATCTTTTAGTATTTCAACAAATATACCGCCGCCGCCAATGATGATGTACTTTCCAAATGTGGGGTCATAGTCAACTCCAATGATTAATTCACAGACAGAATCTTTAATCATTTTTTCAATTAATAAGGAAGAGCCAATTTTGAATAAATCATGGCAAGCTTGTTCCAACATTTCAGAGTCTTGAATATTAAGCCTGACAGCGCCTAGCTCACTCTTATGTGCCAACTCAGCCTCTGAGATCTTAAGTGAAACTGGATAAGTGATTTCTTCAGCAGCCCTTAATGCTTCAGATAGGTTTGTTATGATGACTCCCTTTGGAATTGGAATACCATAACCGTTAATCAGTTGCTTCCCCTCAAACTCAGTTAATTGCTTACTTGTGTTATTTTCTATACTGGCTTGAAGTACGTTTATTTCTGGAACTTCATCTTTCTTGAAAGCGCATCCAATTTTATAAGAGTGATTAAGCGCATTGAGACAAGTATCTAAACCAACCATTGGCGTAATTCCATATTTAAGGGATTGATCTATGATTCGCTTTGGCATACAGTCTGCCATAGATGCAAGCACGATTGCCTTTTCATTTGTTTCAGTGACTGCGTCCGAGAGCGCTAAAAGTGTTGTATCCCAATCTTTTTGTTCAGACTCAGGTGTTTTTGGCCAATCTAACAGCAACATAGTGGCAGCAAAACTTCCATCAATCATTTGTTTAAAACACTCTGCCGTTCTTTTTCGATTACCCCAAATAAATGTATGATAATCTAGTGGATTATCTACCTCAACATATTCATTCAACGTTTGTTTGACTTTATTTTTGTGTTCCTCAGTAAGGCTTGGAAAAGTAATCTCCAAACCATCAATTAAATCAGCCATCATTCCAGCCTCTCCTCCTGAACAGCTCATTGAAGCAACACCGTTGTGGTCAATAACGCCTAAAATACTTAGCAGTTTTAGAGTCTCAAGAAATTCAGGGACTGAATTGACTCGGGCAATACCGAGCCTTTCAAAAAAGAAACTAAATAATTCATCTGACCCTGTCAATGAGCTTGTATGGCTTAGAGCAATCTTAGCAGAAGCTGATGTTCTTCCTGATTTTATTGCAACGATCGGTACTTTCATTTTTAGTGCTCTTCTTGCAGCACTATCAAATGACTCTATGTCATTAATACCTTCAATATGAAGGCCAATGACATTAACTCTTGAGTCATCTAACATTGCATGAATAATATCTGCAATATTTGTGTTCGTCTGATTGCCTAATGTAAACATGTATGCGATTGGAAGTCCAGAGGATTGCATAGTCATATTGAGACCTATATTTCCGCTTTGAGTAATAATTGCAACACCTTCACTAACAGGTTCACATCCATTAACATCAGGCCAAAGTGCAACTCTATCCAGACTATTAATGAATCCGTAGCAGTTTGGACCAATGAGCGGCATTCCATCTGCCGCCTCTACTAATCTCTGATTTCGTTTTGCACCTTCTTCACCAACTTCTCCAAATCCTGAAGCATATAAAACCGCTCCGCCGCCACCCATTGACTTGAGGTCAGAAACGATTTCGATAGCTGATTCTGCATTAACAGCGATAAACGTTGCATCGGGAGGTTCTGGTAAATCTTTAATGTCTCTGTAACATTGAATCCCTTCAAGACTATCCAATGTTGGATGAACAGCCCATATTTGATGATTGAAGCCTAGCTTTTTTGACTCTTTAATAGCAAAATCAGCGCCTCTATTTCCAACTACAGCAATTGATTTTGGAGATATTAATCGATGCAAGTCACTTCTGCTCATAAGGGACTACTCAAATGGCCTAAGAAGCGACCTAGAAATAATGTGTCTTTGAATTTCACTGGTTCCATCCCAAATTCTCTCAACTCGATGATCTCTCCAGATTCTTTCCAAAGGGAGCTCATCCATCAAGCCCATACCTCCTAATATTTGAATGGCCTCATCTGAAATCATGGCAAGCGTTTCAGTTGCCTTAAGCTTTGCCATCGCAGCATCACTATTAGTCATTTCACCTTGAGTGTCTTTCCAGGCCGCCTTGAGAGTTAATAGTTCAGCAGCCTGAAGCTCCATCGACATGTCAGCCAGCTTAAAAGAGATGCCTTGAAATTTACCAATTCTTTGACCAAATTGTTCTCGCGTTGCAGCCCACTCAGTGGCAATCTGTAAAGCTCTTTCAGCCCTACCAAGACACATTGCAGCAACAGATAACCGAGTAGCACCGAGCCACTCATTAGCAACATCAAAACCATGATCAACATCTCCCAGCACTTGTGATTCGTGGACACGACAATTATCAAAATTAAGAATGAAATTATGATAGCCTCTATGAGAGACGCTATTATAACCAGGCTCAACAGAAAAACCCGGTGTTCCCATATCAACTAAAAAACTAGTTATCTTTTTTTTCTCACCTCTAGAAGTTTGCTCAACTCCTGAGGCTGCAAATAAAATGACAAAGTCAGCCATATCTGCATGACTTATAAAATGCTTTGATCCATTAATTACAAAAAACTCGCCATCTCGCTCAGCTTTGCACTTCATAGAACGAACATCTGAGCCAGCGTTAGGCTCTGTCATTGCAAGACAGTCAACCTTATCTCCTCGAATAGTTGGCAAAAGATAATCTTCAATTTGAGACCCTTTACATGCCAATAAAATGTTACTTGGCCTTGCAACAATATACTGAAGTCCAAAATTAGCTTTACCTAACTCCTTTTCTAAAAGGCATAAAGTTAATGTATCAAGACCACCTCCACCATGTATTTCAGGCATATTGCATGCATAAATACCACTTTCTATTGCTTTTTGCTTTATATTTTCTACAACTGATTCTTCAATCTTGTTGCTCTTTTCCACTTCATCTTCAAAAGGGTAGAGCTCCTTTTCAACGAAACTTTTGACAGAGTCAATAATCATTTGTTGTTCATTTGTAAGACCAAAATCCATTTCTCTTCCTTGAATTAATTTAATTTATTTATTTCCATTACTCGACCTTTTTGTTTCGGTAATGGCAATTTTTGATGAGAGTTCCAAACCTTTTCAAGTATTTCAAATACTGAATGACTAATTTCACTCGCTTTTGCTTTCTTCATGTCCACATGAATTAACATTTGTTCAGTAGTAGCCAATAAGTCCCCAGTATCGCCATGAAACATCTGATGGAAAATGTGGAGCCTTTTTGAGTCTAGTCCTAGTATTTGTGTCACAAACTTTAATGGTTCGCCCTCAGACGCCTCCAAATAGTAATTGATGTGAGTCTCAACCGTATAAAAGGATTGTCCAGCCATTCTATAATTATGATCAATCCCTATATATTGAAATAACGCATCGGATGCATCACCAAATGCGTATAGGTAGAATGACTCACTCATATGGCCATTGTAATCAATCCAGTCTGGATGTACTTTGGTATTGTAGAGAACTAAAGGTTGATTTAAATTATCTTCTTTAGAAAAGTACTTATATTGTCTTTTTAGATATATTTCGTTATCCATATGCCGTCAAAATTACCTGTAGAATTAGAATGTAATGAGAACACAATAAATAAAGATTATATAATGGATTAAAAGCCTCGCAATACTTGAATTATGCATAATTCCTACCGTCAAGCTAAATTTCTCTTATCGTGTCCTTCTCTTAAGGGATGCCCAAATGATAGCGGCTATGAAGTGATTTTTGCAGGCCGCTCAAATGCAGGAAAATCGAGCGCAATAAACACACTAACTGAACAAAAAAAATTGGCAAAAGTAAGCAGAACGCCGGGTAGAACTCAGCATCTTGTTTTTTTTGAGCTTGGAAATAATCGAAGACTTGTTGATCTTCCCGGTTATGGCTATGCCAAAGTTCCAGACTCGATTAAGCGGGATTGGCACCAAAATATGAGTCAGTACTTTGATAATCGTGAATGCATTAAGGCCGCTATACTTGTTATGGATTGTCGTCATCCACTAAAACCTTTCGACCAAATGATGCTGGAATGGTGCATTAATAGCAAGGTGCCGGTAAATATTTTATTAACTAAATCTGACAAATTAAAAAAAGGTGCTGCTAGTTCAACCAGGCTTTCAGTTATGAAAGCGGTTAAAGATTTTCCTTCAGTTAATGTCCAACTATTCTCATCTTTAAAAAAGGAAGGTGTTCCTGAACTATGTATGTACTTAGACACAGTGTTTGAAATGAATAATGAGAGTTAATATAGATCTCTCATCAATTCAAGCAAAAGATACAATCATTGCTGCGAATAATCGTCAAGCTCTTGCTATTAAGAAGTCAATACCACTTTCAAGCGGCACTTCAAAAATGCCCAAAATTTTCTCCTATCAATCTTGGATTGAAAAATTTTGGAGATCTCACAAGCCAACGAAAGAATATCGCCTACTAAGTCAACTTGAGCTTAGGTTCTTGTTAAAAAAGTTTTGCAAAGAGAGTTCTGCGAAAAATCCTGAAACTTTCATTGAAGAATTGATTAAATGCTACAGACTTTGTAAAAGCTATGGAATTCCAATGGCTGAAATTAAAACTTTTCCATCCACTACATCTAAGCTGTATGCCGAATTAATCGATAGGTATGAAAAATTTAAAAATGACAATAAGTGCATAGATCAAACAGATATTTTTAGCTTATCTTTGCCTAATCTTAAGAATGATCATGACAATGAGAAGCGCTATTACCACTATGGGTTCAATGAGCCAAACCCTGAACAAAAAGAGCTCTTCAAAGTCCTTGAGTGCTCACCATTGGCAAATTGGCAAATAAAAAGCCATTCGCAGAATTATTCATTCATTGATCAAGAATCTGAATTAATGACAATTGCGAAATGGGCTAAGGAAATCAATACCAATAATCCTGAAAAAAAAATTGGCATCGTCATCCCTAATTTAAATGACTTGCAACACATAGTCAGGGCATCATTTGATCTTGAGTTCTCATCACTCCTAATTGAAACGCATCAAAAGCCATACAATATATCTTTGGGAATTACACTTAGCAATTACCCACTGATTAACAATCTTTTTTCTATTATGAGACTATCATCTCAACTTATTAATGGTCGTGTCGAACATGAGTTGTTGATCCAGGTGGTTACTTCACCATATATTAAAGGCGCAAGAAATGAACAAAATAATCGTGCGTTACTTGTCAATAAAATTCTAAAAATTGGCTTCAAAGAGAGTAAAGCCAAAAAAATTATTGAGCTATGCAGTGACTCTTCGTTACTCAAAGAGATTTTTATTTCAATCAGTACTCTTGAATGTGCAAAAAAATCAACTCTTGAAGATTCTCTAGATTTAATCAATTCAATCCTAATGCTGTGGGGCTTTACTTCAGATCGAGGCCTTTCAAGTAGTGAATATCAAGTTTTTGAAAAGTATCAAATGGAAAGCTTGATTCTTAACAAAATGTCAATATTTCACAAAAAATTATCTCTAGAAGATGTACTGGAAATTTTAACTGCCCACATGAATGCAGTGATATTTCAACCTCAAAGTGGGCCCGCTAACATTCACATATTAGGTTCATTGGAAGCTGAAGGATTATTTTTTGATTATGCTTGGGTCTCAAGTATGACAAATGATTTCTTGCCAGGAAAAATAAAAATGCCTCTATTTATTCCTCCTAAAACTTCTATTGAATACGCTTTGCCGAGCACAAGCTTCAAACTGATAACTAAAGAGAGTGATACAACTCTTAACAACTTATTAAATCTAAGTAGACATCTAGTAATTAGCTATTCAAAGACTTCCAATAACCGTGATGAGCTTCCAACACCCTATATAAATTTTGAGGATTATCCTGATACCATAGCACATGAAACATTGCCAAAAGAAATGGAATTGATTGAAGATTGGATCGCTCCTGAGATAGATAATTTTGAAATCAATAAGGGCGTGAACACTCTCCAAGATCAAATGAGTTGTAGCTTTAAAGGGTTTGTAAATAGACTAAACATTCAAGAATTTAATGAACCTCAAATTGGTCTCAGTAGACTTGAGCAGGGGAATCTTGTTCATAAAATTTTAGAGAGTTTTTTCAATGAAATATCTACAAGCTCTATTTTAAAAAACTTAACTGAAGATAAGTTACAGGATCAAATTAACAAACATATTGGTTCAGCCATTAAAGAAATTTCTCAGTTAAATTTCAAATTAATAGAAAAGGATAGACTCAAACAAATTATCAACGAATATATTAAACTTGAAAAAAATCGAAAGAACTTTCAAGTCATAAAAACAGAGTCTGAATCTAAAGTAGACGTCAATGGTCTTAAGTTTTCTACTCGAATAGATCGAATGGATCAAATGGAAGACGGTACAAAACTTATCATTGATTATAAAACAGGTCAGAACGTAAATTTGAGCCAACTGATAGGTGATCCTCTAAATCAGGCTCAGCTTCCCATCTATGCTATTACTAATCCAGTAGATGGGATTGCCTTTGCAACTGTTAATTCTAAAGATTGTCAATTTAAGGCGATAACAAAAAATAAAGATGATCTGCCAATAACTCAACAAGCGATTAAAAGAATGCCAGAGTGGAATGAACAGGTTTCAGAGTGGAAGTTAGAACTCAACTCAGCAAGTCAAAAATTTCAGGAAGGAGTGGCTAAAGTTTTACCCACATCAAATGCCTGTGATTACTGTGATTTTGATCTACTTTGCAGATTTGAGAAATCGGGCAATAACAGATAATCTCTCATCCGCTAGCTCTTGAGCAATATTCAGATTTTTTAAATCTGAAATCCTTATTGAGTTAAGTAGCCTTTGTAATTGAACAATGCAGGTTGTATCAATCCCGATATTATCAAAAGTTGTGAGAATAATTTCGAACCTTTTTTGTCGCCTCAACCCGTCACTCTTAAGAAAGAAATTTAATACATCTTGAGGACTATGATTTATGAATTCAGATGCAAATTGATGCCAAATTGAGACAATCTCAGCAATCTGCTGAAAGTCTTTTGGGCACCTAAGGTGCCCGCAGAGCGATTCAATATTTCTTTTACTTTGATTATGAAGCCAGAGAGCAAACTTTACCTCATTACTCTGATCAGGCTTATCTAGCAACTTAAAATTTTGATTTTGAACATCTTCCAACATTGGAAACAATCTTTCGTAGGCACCGGATTCAATTAAAACATCAAAGAAAATAGAGGGTGAAACGGAACTCATTGAAAGAGAGACCTCTTTAAAAACTCTCTCTGGTGTCAGCGCATCCACCTCGCCTGAAGCGACCATCTTTTTCATTAAATCAAGAGTTTTTGAGTCTATACTAAAGCCAAGATTATTAAATCGCGATGCAAACCTTGCTGTCCTGAGAACTCTCACTGGATCCTCAGCAAAAGCATCAGAAACATGACGAAGTTTCTTCTTTTTTAAATCCTTTATTCCATCAAAAGGGTCAATATAATCACCAGTTCCATCTTTATTTTGCGCTATAGCATTAATAGTTAAATCTCTTCTAGAGAGATCTTGTTCCAATGTCACAGAGTTTGATGTATCAAACTCAAAACCCTTATAACCCTTTCCAATCTTACGCTCTATTCTTGCTAAAGCATACTCATCGTTCGTTTCTGGATGGAGAAAAACTGGAAACTCCTTGCCAACTTGACGGAAGCCTAAAGAATTCATCTCTTCAGGGGATGAACCTACTACGACATAGTCCTTTTCTGTTGTTTCTGTAGCGACACCTAAAATTCTATCCCGAATGGCACCGCCGACTAAAAATTCTTTCATAAATATTAACTTTAGATATTGATGTTAATCTCAAATTTCTCTTATAATACACGAATGAGTAAAAAGAAGAATTTATCGCCCGAAGCTTATCATATCACTCAAGAATGCGGAACTGAGCCGCCTTTCTCTGGAGAGTATTATAACCATAGCAAAACTGGAAACTATCACTGCATCTGTTGCGATGCACTGTTGTTCGAATCCAGCACTAAATTTGATTCAGGAAGTGGCTGGCCAAGTTTTTATGAACTCGCAAATAGTGATTGTGTCAGACAACTTGAGGATGATTCATTGGGCCATATGAGGATTGAAGTGAGATGCTCCTCATGTGATGCTCATTTAGGTCATGTTTTTCCTGATGGACCTCAACCAACTGGAAAACGTTATTGCATCAACTCAGTTGCACTCAACTTTTCTGGCAACGAGTAGAAATAGTTTCAGCTTTTTCTAAAACAAAAGCACCATCACTGCAAGAAAAGCCAAGAAAATTGAAAAGCCTTTTTTGAGTTTATTGCTATCCAACTTATGTGTCACTTTAGCTCCTAATGGTGCAAAGAAAATACTTGCAGCCACTATTGCAATCAATGCTTCAAAGTTTACAAAACCGATACCACCAGTTGGTAGTGCTTGCGAAGACCCAGCAACCATAAAGCCAATACTTCCAGCGATAGCAATAGGCATTCCAACTGCTGCAGAAGTTGCAATAGCATTTTTAATGTCAACATTGTTATAAACTAAAAATGGAGTGGTCATTGTTCCACCGCCAATCCCAACCATGGCTGAAATCAAACCAATAATATAACCGGCTAAAGACCAAACCCACCTTGATAAATGATCAGCATGACTCGACGCGCTAACACCAAACCACATAATTAGAGCCACAGTAATTTCGAAAACAGCAAAGAAAACCCTTAGAAAATCAAAGCTTAAATAATTCGCTAATAAAGCACCGCTATATGAGCCCAATAGAATGGTTGGAGTCAGCCTGACAAAGTTTCTCCAGAGAATCGCACCGTGTCGGTGATGAGCATAAAGACTTGAGATGGATGTAAAGACAATGGCCGCTAGAGCGGTGCCAATTGAGGTATGCATTAAGATTGATTGATCAATTGATGGCGCCAATAGATAAAGAAGTACTGGCACAATAATTAGACCACCACCAATACCAAGAAGGCCTGCTACAAAACCAGAAAATGCACCTAGTAATAAAAAAAGAATAGTTGCTTCAATCATAGCCCATTGTCTGTTTTACACCTATTAGCTTTTCCAAATATGCTCAGCAAAATGTTTTCTGCACATGGACTGGTATCGATCATTGCCTCCAATTACTACCTGGTCACCATCTTCAATGACGTTTCCATTTTCATCAATACGAACCACCATCGTTGCTTTGCTTCCGCAGTGGCAAATGGTTTTTAGCTCTATGAGATTATCAGCCCACGCAAGAAGATGTTGGCTACCAGGAAACAGCTCTCCACGAAAGTCTGTTCGAATTCCGTAACACAAAACAGGAACATCAAAATTATCGACAGCTTTTGCCAATTGCATTACCTGCTCCCTACTAAGAAATTGACTTTCATCAATCAATACGCAATCGATAGGATCCTTAAGATTCTGCTCTGAAATAATATTGAATAAATCATCATCCTTATGAAAGAGATGTGCCTCGGCTTCCAGCCCAATTCGTGAGGTAACTTTGCCAACACTATAACGGTTATCAATTGCTGCAGAAAGTATAAAAGGAGTCATACCTCTCTCTTTATAGTTGTAGGCTGACTGAAGAAGAGAAGTTGATTTGCCGGCATTCATTGCAGAATAATAAAAGTATAGCTTAGCCAAAATATTGCCTCAAATTATTGAAAAAATAACACTTACTGTATATATTCCAAACTAAGAATAAATACTTTTGAAATTATAATACTCGTTATACGATACAAAAAATTATTGAATAGTGGGTTTTGTTATCTTTAAATTATGTCTCTGATTCACCTCATGCATGAATTTCCATGCTTGGCTATTTTCAATTTCTGATGGATTCCAAAGTAATTGATTCATTTAACTCATTATCTTGAAATAATATTTATTTTAATATTGATGGAATTTATTGATTTTTTAACCACTCTTTTAGAAGCGAAACGCCTTTGACTATTTGTGGACAAATTATATCTAATAAATGATTTGAAGAAAAATCATCGTTCTCAATAAATTTGAGTGCTTCTGCTCCATCAAAATCTACAAAGGCAATACGTGATAATAATTCATCATCCTTTAAGCCAAAATCTGATCCCGGTAGCATAGCAAATCCAACCTCATTAAGTATTGTTTGACATAGTGTTTTATCATCATTAAATTTGTTAGCTATATTCGGAATATTTGAAAAGTCACATATCATATAAAAACCACCTTGAGGTCTTTGGCAATAGACCCCAACCGAAGATAATTCTCTATAAACATAGTCTGCAATCGTTTCTAAAATTGTTCTTGAGTTCTCTAGAAACTCTGAGTGATCTTCTGAGTAGGCCTTAATTGAAGCGAACTGAATAGGAGCGCTCACTGCAGTAAAGGTTTCACTAGCAATAGCCCTTACACTATCCTTGATATGACTTAATTCTTTTGGAAACGTTAAGGTTCCTAACCTCCATCCGCCTGCACCACACCACTTACTCAGGCCGCTACTAATAATTGTGTTCTCGGGATAGTAGTGGGTGAGTGACTTATACTCCCCGCTAAAATCTAGTTCTGCATATATTTCATCTGCAATAATGATAATATTGTGCTGCCTAGCAACCCTTGCAAAATCCTCAAGATTTCCATGGGTTGTTCCTGAAGGGTTATTAGGTGAATTTAAAATCAAAAGTTTATTAACTGACTTGAGTTTCTCACATGCTTTGTCAAGATCTTCAGGATTAAGATGCCAATTACTTGCTGCGTTGGCATTAATCCAATGAACTTTTTTATTGATTATTTGTGCCTGAGGCTCATATGAAACCCAGCTAGGTCTTGGAAGCAACAAATCGCAATCTAAGGCCATTTGGATTTGAAAAATCAACTCTTTTGATCCGGGTCCAATAATGACATTTTCAGAATCATAATTATATTGATTCTTTTTTGAATGGTATTTAGCAACCTCTTCTCTAAGACCCAAGAGACCAGACACATTAAGATAGTCTTTTTGGTGTGCGTGTTTTTTTAACTCATCAACAATAACCTTTGGAACAGGAAAGGGCGATTGACCAAGTCCAAACTTATAAACCTCCTTGCCTTCATTAATCAATTGATGTGAAAGTTCATTGATTGCTAGCGTTGCTGAAGTTTTTAAACTTTTTATATTTTTTTGGATTGTCATGCTTAATTTTTCAAACTTAACTGCTCTAAGTATAAGAATAACATACAATATATGTTTTATTTTAAAAATGAAAATAAAACTTTTGTTTCTTTTTACATTAACCTTCTACAGTTTTCTCTTTCTCCTTAATTGAACCATTCCAACAAACCCAATTAATAATAATGCAGGAATATAGACGATCTGTTTAGGCATGGTCTCCCTCTCTTGAAGAACAGATGTAATAACCCATCCACTATCGACCCCTGCAACTTTTATGGACTCAACTTGTTTATTAATCGCCCGACTCCCTGAGACCCCTGGAAGAATCATTGCAACTTCCATGTCACCAAATAAGTCATCGATCTGTAGTCCAGTATTATTAATTCTCTCTCGACCTGTCTCTCCATTAGCTAAGGGCAACAGAAAAGTGTAGCTTCTATTGACACCTTCGAGTGTTTCGCCCTCTACCACAAAGCGTATAGACTGACCTTCACTCAAATTGTCAGCAACAGTAAATAGCTCGTTTCCTGAAATATTTTCATAAGGAGGATCAATCTTATCCCAAAAATAGCCAGGCCTAAAAAACATAAATGCCACAATCAGTATTAAGATCGTTTCCCATAGTCGATTTTTAACAAGCCAATAACCTTGAGTGGCTGCAGCAAAAAGTAAAATTGCAATGACCGATGAGACTAGCACTGATATAAAACTTATTACACCATCTATTCCAATCATGAGTAGCTGCGTGTTAAAGATAAAAATGAAAGGAAGGACCGCTGTTCTCATGTCATAAATAAAACCTTGAATACCAGTCCTTATTGGATCCCCTTTAGAAATTGCTGCTGCTGCATAAGCAGCAAGACCGACTGGTGGAGTGTCGTCAGCCAAAATACCAAAATAAAAAACAAACATATGCGCCGCAATAAGAGGGATAGCTACATTATTTGCGGCGCCTAAGCTCATGATAACCGGAGCCATCAAACTTGAAACTACAATGTAGTTTGCAGTAGTCGGCAAACCCATTCCCAAAATAAGGCTAATCATTGCAGTAAAAAGTAAAATTAAGAATAAGTTTCCTGCAGCAATAAATTCAACCCAGCCAATTATTAGCTGTCCAACTCCAGTCAACGTAACTGTACCAACAATAATACCTGCAGCAGTTGTTGCAACTCCGACCCCAATCATGTTTCTTGCACCATTTACAAAGCCTAACTTTAAATCTTTAACACTAGAAATAAGCTGGTAAGCAAGATTTGACTGGCCGCGGAATATCGCTAGCATAAACTTTTGTGTCAGCACGATAAACATCATAAACATGGTCGCCCAGTAAACTGAAGTTTCAGGCGAGAATCGCTCAACAGTCAGTAACCAAATCAATAAAATAACCGGTAGTAAAAAATGAAGTCCTGCCTTAACCGTCTTCCCAATTTCAGGAATTTCTATAATTTCTCCTGAGGGCAAGTCTGGCATTTTTGATACTGAATACAAGAGAACAAGATAGCTCAATACCATTATTAATGCGACTATCCATGTACTCGCCTCACCACCAATTACTTTAATAAATTCAAAAAAAGGTGGCAGTACCCATACAAGAACCCCTAAAACAATTAGTAAACTGCTGATACCAATCAACCTATCAATTTTATTGAGTTTATGAGTTCTAGTGAGTCCCTCCATTCCAGACTTTAACGCTTCCAAATGGACAATATATATAAGTGCTATATATGAAATAAGTGCTGGTAAGAAAGCGTGCTTAATAACCTCAATGTAAGAAACTCCAACATACTCAACCATAAGGAACGCCGCTGTTCCCATAATTGGAGGTGTTAGTTGACCGTTCGTTGAAGATGCAACTTCAATTGCTCCTGCCTTTTCAGACGGAAATCCAACCCTTTTCATTAATGGAATTGTAAATGTACCAGTTGTTACAACATTAGCGATAGAGGAGCCTGAAATCATACCTGTCATTGCAGAGGATACAACAGCTGCCTTTGCAGGACCTCCTCTGTAGTGACCAGTCAGCGCATAGGCTACCCTTATAAAGTAATTACCAGCTCCTGCTCTTTCTAGTAAAGCGCCAAAAAGAACAAATAAGAAAACCATACTTGCTGAAACTCCAACCGCTATACCAAATGCTCCTTCCGTTGTTATCCACATATGAGAGACTATCTTGTTAAGTGAAGCACCACCATACCCACCTGCCCCAAAAAATGCATATGTAAGGGCAATTATTGCCACTATCATTAGCGGTGGCCCCAAAGATCTTCTTGTGGCTTCTAAGAGTAGAATAAGTCCTATAACACTCAAAAATAAATCAGTTGAGCTTGGAACCCCAAGTCGCATTTCGAATGCTCTAGAATCCCACACTTGGTTATAGACCAAATACAAACAAGAAGCAACTATTAAAAACCCCATAGTCCAATCAGTCCAAGGAATGTGAACTCTTGAAGATCTTTTCAATGCAGGATAACTCAGAAAAGCCAATAGCCCTGCAAAAGAGACATGAACTCTCTTCACAACATCAGCATTCATCCATGGCGTTACCTCAAGAACGAGCGGCGAAGATACATAGAGTTGGAATAGTGACCAAGCCATAGCAACATAAATTAATATGTTGCGAATTAGTGCATTTTCTGGATTTCTATTTCCAGTTTCAAGATCTGATTCCATAAGAATATTGTATAAAAAAAAAGGATGGCATAGCCATCCTTTTTTATATCACTTAATTTTTACATTAAGCCTGCTTCTTTATAGTATTTTGCTGCACCATTATGAAGAGGAGCAGATAATCCATCCTGGATCATTTCAGCTTTCTTCAAGTTCGCAAATGCAGGGTGAAGCTTTTTAAAACCATCAAAGTTTTCAAAAACTCCCTTAACAATACTATGAATTACATGGTCTGACACTGCTGCTGAAGTAACAACAGTTGCGCCCACACCAAATGTTACAGTGTCGTCAGGGTTTCCGTTGTACATACCGCCTGGAATAGTGGCAGTTCGGTAGAAGTCATTGTTAGCGACTAGGCCATCAACGGCAGCTCCAGTAACATTTACTAAGACACTATCACAAGAGGTTGTTGCTTCTTTAATTGAACCTGAAGGGTGCCCAACGGTAAAGACCATTGCATCAATCTTATTATCGCAAAGTGCTTTTGATTGCTCTGAAGATTTCAGTTCAGAAGCAAGAGCAAATGTTGATTTATCCCAACCAAGAGCATCCATTAAGACTTCCATAGTTCCCCTTTGTCCTGATCCTGGGTTTCCTATGTTTACTCTTTTTCCTTTAAGATCCATAAGATTACGGATACCTGAATCAGCTCTAGCTACAACTGTGAAAGGCTCCGGATGAACAGAAAAGACTGCTCTTAAATCTGTAAAAGCACCTGCGTCAGCAAACTTACTTGTTCCGTTATAAGCGTGATACTGCCAGTCTGATTGGGCTACACCCAGATCTAACTCTCCAGCGCGAATAGTATTGATGTTGTATACCGACCCGCCTGTTGACTCAACTGTACAGCGAACACCGTGATTTGCTCTATCCTTATTGACTAATCTACAAATTGAACCACCAGTAGGATAGTAAACTCCTGTCACGCCTCCTGTACCGATTGTGACGAAAGTATCAGCAGCAATTACTGGTGTGGAAACCGTCATGCTACTCAATACTGCAGCGGCTAGAACGCCGCTAAAAAAATTAATTTTTTTCATTTTATCTCCTATATTTTGTTTAGACGAAAAACTAAAGTCCAAAGTAGTTATACCATATGAAGCACAATTGTTTCAATAGTAATTGATAAAAAATACAAGTGTTTTAACTTTGTTCAAGCTTATGAACTTGTATTTATAGTAGAATATTCATCTATGAATTTAAATAATTTTTCTACAACTGAAGTCAACCAAAAATTGTCTAATGGATACGTTGGTTTTTCTAAAGAGGTCAAAAAAGCAGCCAAATATGTAATGGATAATTCTGCTGAGATTCCGTTGCACTCGATTCGCACTATTGCTTCTAATGCAGGTGTAAAGCCTTCAACAATGGTTCGACTTATCACCATACTCGGCTTCAAGCGGTATGATGAATTTAAGACTATTTATAAGAAAGCAGCATCTCAGATGCCTGTCTCTAACTTTACATCTCACGCAAAAGATTTGTTAAATGAAGCTCATAACAACCCTTTTGCTGATGCTGAAGCCAATGTTTACAAATCTCTTTCTGGCGCTTTTAACGAGAAGACTTACAAAGCTATTGATTCATCAGTTGAAAAATTAATGAAAGCAGGCACTGTTTACATTTTGGGAATGAGAAGTAGCTTCTCAATGGCATTTTATTCGCACTATCTTTTACATTTTATTCTTCCAAAAACAAAATTGATTCGTGGGCAGGAGGGAATGTTACTTAGTGAAATTTCTCAAATAAATACAAATGATGTAGTCTTGGTTTTTGGTGCCTCACCGTTGTCACTTGAAACTACAAAAGCGCTCGACATAATAAAGAAAAAAAATGCTTTCATTATTGTTGCAACTGATATGTATACTTCTCAAGCTGCATCACATGCTGACATCATTGTTGCACTTGGAAATGAAACTCTCAATTTTCTTCCTAGTCTTTTGCCGTATGTAGCATTTTCAGAGATCCTCGTATCCCAAATAGTAACGAAAGGTGGTAAAAAAATGCTTACTAGAATTAAAAAATTTGAGGATGAGTTATCGGAAATGGGAGCTTATATTAATTCAAATCAATAAAATTTTTGTTTCTTTACTCATTTCAAGTTGCGTCGCACATTGGGCCTAAGGTTTTTATAAGAAATAGTTTCCAGACTGCAGTAGTTGGCACCTGGAGATTGTGCATGCATAATTAGATCAGTAATCTGCTCAAAGTCACCACGAAAGTGCACAGTACTTTTGACAACAATAATCTTCATCTGTTTAGGGTTGATTCCGATGTGAGTTAATATTGCTAAATCAAGACATTGGCAGCGCTTGCTTCCGACTAAAACATAGACATTGGAAGCATCATCAAGTATCTCTAATAGTGCCGTAGGTCCAATCTCTGCAACTGCTCCGGCATACATCTCGCCGCTAAAGGCAAACCTCCCATCGCTCAGCGAAACTACTCTGCATTTTGCATTATATGGACCCATCTCGGGTAGTCCAGACTTGCCACCCAGTGATACTTCAAAGACACCGTCTATGCCAATCTTATGAGCTTCAGAGGCAACCTCAGGATCGTTAAGCAATCCAAATACAGCATTTTTGGCTTTACCCTTAACAAGAGCGCTCAGAAGACCAGTGGTATCAGAAGTTGCACCGGCTCCCGGGTTGTCCTGTACATCGGCAATAATAACAGGCTTATTTCCATCATGGGACACTGCTATTGCAACAGCTGAAGCTGGACTATGCAGAGCACTATCAAATTCAGCTTCACTTTTCTCAAACTCCATCATAATTTGGTTAGCATAATCATTCGCCTCTTCTTGTGACGAAGCATAAACAACAACAGCTGGACCAGCGTCATAAATATCGGAGGGTGGAAATCCCATGGCAATTTCACAGTGAACTTGACCAGGGCTATTGGAATCAGGTAACAAACTATAGAGCTCTCGACAGGGAGATGCTCCCGTGTACTGTGCAGATAATGGAACCAAAAAAGATGCTCGCCGCATTGCATGATATAGAGTCTCTCCAGTTAGTAGTCGACGCAGCATCGTATAACAACGTGAACCCGTTTTAGCCATATCAATATGAGGATAGGTCCGAAAAATGCAAACTGCTGATATGTTCGCTATCATTAGGTTTGAAAGATTCGCATGCAGATCAAGACTAACCACAATGGGAAGGTCATCGCCAGTAAGATGTCGGATACGCTTAAGTAATTCTCCTTCACCATCTTCATAGGACTCAGTCACCATCGCCCCATGCAAATCTAGATACATGCCATCCAAGTGTCCCGCCTCAGTGATACCATCAAGCAACATCTCTGAAATTTGCTCGAAAGCGTTATCGGTCACATAAGAAGATGGCTCAGCTGACGCCCAAACAATTGGCAGTAATTCAACATCTGTCTCAGCTTGAGTGGCCTCAAAAAACCCTGCAATAGGAAGGTTGATACCCTTAGTACCGGTAATTATCTCCCTGCCTTGTAGCAAGCCTGGCCAACTGTCGGCCTGGAGAAAGTCTTCGAAATGTGCCTTTGTGGCACCAAAAGTATTTGTTTCGTGCTGAAAGCCAGCAATCAAAATTCTCTTCAACTCATTTCCTGAAAACTAGTTATTTAAATACTTTTTTTAAATGGGATAACCGGAATACTTAATTTCAAAATTTCAGGTTTAAGAACTTGTCTTTAGTTCTCTTCGCAAAACTTTTCCAACGTTAGTTTTTGGAATCTCATTGATAAATTCGATATGAAAACGGCGCCCGAAGGCGCCACTATCATTAAAGACTAGATCGTTAGAAAGTTACTTGGCCCAATGAAACCCACTTGCCGCCCTGAACTTGGCTCAGAACAACCACTTGTGTACCTTTATGGTCATTGGCGCTATAACTCCATCCTATCCGACCAAAAGTATCTAGATGGTTGTTGATTGCCTCTAATCCATCCATTAATGAGTTGACAGTCAAATCTGCACCTGCATTCTCAAGCCCAGCAACCAATAGATCAGCGGCAGTGTAGCCCAATTGACCAGAGATGCCAGGATCACTGCCGTGCTTCGCCTTGTAGGCATCACAAAATGCTTTCGCACTTGCCGGAGCGCTGTCACAGTAGACAGCATCACCCACGCTCGCAGCATACAATCCCTCCGTTATACCACCCGGGTAAGCTGCAACCATAGTGTCAAAGCCAGCTTGTGTAACTACCACATCCGCGGTAATACCAAGTTTGCGGGCAGTAGCATAGCCTGTAATCGTGTCACGAATTATTGTACCGAAGACGATTAGGTCACAACCTGCACCTTTAAAACCTACCATTGCACCAACAAACTCAGTATCTGTTGGTTTATGAGCAACACTAGAAACTAAGCTTACACCACTATGATCTGCCACTTCATCTGTTACCGCTTCTAAAACTTCAGCACCATAGTCAGTGTCTTGGTACATCACACATACCGATGTTCTACCTGTTGCAAGAAAGTGACTAACTGCAAATCTGATTTGTCTGTAATAACTTGAGCCAAACGTGAGCTTAAGGTCGTGTTCAGGCTCCTGCACTGATTGTGCAGTTGTCATTGGGAATAGCATTGGCACGTTCTGAGCGAACTGGGTTTCAGCCGTTGCTATATTCATTGGTGTACCGAGTACGTTAAATGTAGCAAACACTTTATCAAGGTTCAGCAATTTGTTCATCGCCTTGACGTGGATTGGCACCTGATATTGGTGATCTTCCAAAACAACACGAATTTGCCTTCCATGTACACCGCCTTTTTCATTTGCCATGTCAAAACGGATCTGTGCCGCTTGACTTGCTGCAACACCCCAAAGCGCCGCCGGACCACTCAGCGCGGTTGACGTTCCAAAAACGACCTCGTCGTCAGTTACTCCTTGAGCCACAACTCCAGCACTCAAAAAAAGACAGGCAAATCCTGCCACAACTTTATTTAATTTTTTCATAGTTTTTTCCTGTATTTATATTATTAATTTCTCCTTTTCTTCTATCACTGCTACTATCACTATACCTGCTTATTTCTCGTTGCACAAATATAGAAAATACTTTACTCAACTTAAGAGTACATCTGATCAATCAAATCAGCATACTTTTCATTCACAATGTTGCGTTTTAATTTCATGCTCGCTGTTAATTCTTCGTCTTCAACCGTTAGTTGTTTGTCAATCAGTCTGAATTTCTTGAGAGTTTCAACTCTCGCCAAAGACAAATTGATCCGTTCAATTTCACTTTTAATGAGCGTCTGTACCTCTGTTGTTGCACATAGACTTTTAAAATCAGAAAATGGTATATTGTTTTCTTGAGCGAACTGACTCACTGTTTCATTGTCAATCATTACCAAACAGGTGAGGTATTTACGCCTATCACCGATCACCACAGCGTCGGTTATATAAGGCGAGAATTTCAGCTGATTTTCAATCTCAGAAGGACTGATATTCTTGCCACCGGAAGTGATAATAATGTCTTTCTTTCTATCCACAATCTTGATAAATCCATCGGCATCAATCTTAGCGATGTCGCCGGTGTGTAACCAGCCATCAACAATTGTCTCTGCGGTTTTAAGCGTTTGCTTGTAATATCCTTTGAAAACCAAGGGCCCCTTAATCAGTAGCTCTCCGTCTTCGGCGGTTTTCATCTCTACACCTTGTGGTGGCTTGCCGACGGTACTCTGGCGAACCTGACCTCGATGGTTGCCACATGCAAATGCCACGTTTTCAGTTTGACCAAACGCCTCGTAAAGAGGCACACCCAAAGCGCGAAACCATCCTATCAAGTCTGGCGAGATAGGCGCTGCACCCGTCAGACCAATGCGGACACGATCTAAGCCCAAGAGCACTTTGATGTTGTTAAGAACAAGAAAATCTGCGATTCTATACAAGATGTGATCATGTACTGGAACAGCTAAACCCTTGTCTTCATAATTAGCAACTCTGGTGCCAATAGATATAGCTGTTTTCAGAGCTTTTCTACCAAACCATGTTGCATCTTTCATGCGCAACGTGATGGATGAATACATTTTTTCCCAGATTCTAGGCACCCCAAGAAAGTAGGTTGGAGAAACTTCGGTAATATTTTCGAATGCAGTATCCTGACCTTCGATAAAGTTGACCGCTGAACAGCGTGCCAAAGGCAAAAACACCGATAAAAGTCGCTCAGTAATATGACAAAGCGGCAGGTAAACAACAGAATTATCTTCTGCCGTGATTGGGTAAAACTCATGAAAAGCTTGCGCTATGAAAATAAGATTTCTATTGCTAATCATGGCGCCTTTTGGAGCCCCGGTCGTGCCAGAGGTATAAACTAAAATTGCTGTGTCGTTGGGTTCTGCTTTGTCAATTCGCCTATTCAATTCTGACTCAAGATCATCATCGGCCTCATCGCCCAGTCGGTAAAATTGCTCCAGCATGACTACTTTGGGATGTTCCAAATCGGCAAGCCCGGTGGAGTCCAGTACCACCACTGTATGGATATCTGGCAGCTGTTCTTCCACTGCAAGATACTTGTCAAGCTGTTCTTCGTTCTCGACCATCAGTAGCGTTGTATCACTATCTTTACAAATATGAAGGACTTGGGGGGGCGAATCTGTCGCATAGATACCACAAGAAACACAACCAATACATTGAGCAGCAAGGTCGAAAAACAGCCACTCTTTACATGGGTCAGCAAGAATAGAGACGGTTTGGCCAGACTCCATTCCTAACATCATCATAGCCTTGCCCAAGCGGGCACTGTTGGAATAATACTGATCCCAGGAAAACGCCCTCCAGATACCTAAATGCTTCTCACGCATGGCGACCTTATTCTTCAGTGTTTGTGCTCTAAAGCGGAACAATGACGGAATCGTGGTTTGATTGTCAAGACTGATGATTTCTTCAGTTTTCATTCTCTATCTCCAGGTTTTGCGCATTTTCCAGCGCCGCTTTTCCCGACCAATTGCTTGTTTTTTTCCTAAATAGAACTCCTGAATATCAGAGTTTCTCAACAGAGTATCACGATCTCCATCAAAAACTATCCGCCCCACTTCGATTACATATCCAGCGTGCGACACCTTCAAAGCCATGTGTGCATTTTGTTCTACCAGAAGCATGGTGACGCCTTGTTCGGTGTTGAGGCGATAGATAATATCAAAAATTTCACTAACCAATAATGGTGACAGACCCAGAGATGGCTCGTCCAGAAGCAGGATTAGGGGTCGCATCATTAACGCTCTTCCCATGGCCAGCATTTGTTGCTGCCCTCCGGACAGAAGAACAGCCTGTAAATTAATCTTGCTCTTAAGGTCTGGAAAATAATGGAAAACCATCTCTAAATCGGCATCAATCTCACTTTTTTCTTTGCGACTAAAGGCACCCATTTCCAAGTTTTCCTTGACAGTTAGAAACGGAAATACCTCCCTGCCTTCAGGCACGTGACCCATACCTTGCGTGGCGGTCTTGTCCGGTTGCCAGGAGGTAATGTCTTGGCCGCAAAAAACCACCGTACCTTTTTGTGGCTCCAACGCGCCACAAATGGTTTTCAGAATTGTGGTTTTTCCGGCACCATTTCCTCCCAAAATACTAACGATTTGCCCCTTGTGAACATCGAGGCTTATTCCTCGGATCGCCATTACTGGACCATAGAACGTTTCTATGTTGCGCACTTTCAACAATGGGGAATCGCTCATTGTACATCTCCTAGATAGGCCGAAACAACATCGGGATGGCTCTGTACAAAGCTGTGAGATCCTTCGGTAACAACTTTGCCATTGACAATTGCCAGCACCCTGTCAGAGACCTCTTTAACTAGAGACATATCGTGTTCAATCAAGATTACGGTCATGTTTAAGTCTCGCCTGATATCCTCAATCCAATACCCCATTTCTTCTGTCTCTTCGGGGTTGAGACCTGATGAGGGCTCGTCTAGCAATAATAACTTAGGCTCAACACAAAGCGCTCTTGCCAGCTCAACCTTCTTTCGAACGCCATAAGGTAGGCCAGAGATTACTTGGTTTCGATAGTGGGCTAACTCCAGAAAATCGATTACTTCCTCAACCTTTGCTCGATGTTCGAGTTCCGCCTCCACAACCCTGCCTGTGAATAATACTTGACGCCACCAGCTTTGAGTGTTGTGCACATGTCTACCTACCAAGAGGTTTTGCAAAACAGAAGCATGCTCAAACAACTCTAAATTTTGAAAAGTTCTGGCGATACCTAAGCGTGCGATATCTTTGGCTTCAAGTCCTAATAGGTCGTTACCGGCAAAGTTCAGATTTCCTGATAGAGGCTCGTAGAAACGGCTCAATAAATTAAAGATGGTGGATTTTCCAGCACCATTCGGTCCGATGAGTGCGTACACCGAACCCTCTTCGACAGCAAAACTTACCTCATCGACTGCTTTAACGCCGCCAAAGGAAATGGAGAGGTTCTCAATTTCTAGCAAACTCATCTTAATCGCTCCGTTTTCAGGTAGGCCCTCTGGCGTTTAAAGCTTTTACGCCTATAAATGGGGAAGAATTCCATATAGCTGCGAATCTTGATCCAACGGCCATAGATGCCAGTCGGCTCGAATGCGATTACGCTAATTAATATGACTCCAAAAATGAATGGTTCTATTCCTGGTAAGCCGCCAATCGAAGATGGCAGGACATCTTTTGAAATTGATATGCCAGTTTCCAGTACGCCTATCAATACAGCTCCAAAAAACACACCATGTACAGTACCAAGACCTCCTAATACAATCATCAATAGTAGCTGAATGGACAATAAAATTCCGAATATTTGTGGTGTCAAATACAACATATAGTGCGCCAAGAAGGCGCCTGCCAGACCTGTTATGGCGGCAGATACGGTAAAGGCAAAAACTTTAATTTTCATTGGGTTCACACCCAACGCCTTGGACGAGATTTCAGAATCTCTTACCGCAATCATTGCTCGGCCCAGCGGAGAGCGCAATATATTCAATACTAAGAGAGTGGCAATGACCAAGATACTCAAGACAAACAGGTAGAGCTCCCAGGATTGCCATATTTTATAGCCAAATAACATTGGAACGTCAACCATCATGCCGCGATTACCACCAGTGATGCTGGTGAGATGGCCAGCAAAATCCTCTACAATAATTGCAAAGGCAAGTGTTGCAATTGCCAGATAGATGCCCGACATCCGCGTTGCAGGGATCGCTACCAGTAGACCTCCTATCATACTAAGTAAGGCAGCCATTGGTAGCGCTACTAAGGAAGAAAACCCCTGAGCTAGAAACCAAGCATTTGTGTAGGCTCCGATTGCCAAGAATGCTGCATGGCCGAGACTAGCCTGACCTGTAAAGCCAGTTAGAACCATTAAACCCAAACCTGCCATGGCATAGATCAGCACACGCGTTGCCTCGCCAATATAATAGCCATCAAGCATCAATGGTGTAGCGAACAGAATGAGGACCAGTAAACCATACCAAAAGCGGTGTCCGCCATGTTTTGCTAGATTCAAGTCTTGGTTATAATTAGTTTTGAATAGGATTCTCATATCAAAGCTTCTTTCTATGAATTTGAGCAAACAATCCTTGTGGTCGTAAGGCTAGCACAATCAGCATTACAATGTAGACCATACTACCTTTGACTCCAGGAACATATGCAGCAGCAAAAGGTTCTATTATGCCAACAATAAGCCCGCCAAGAATAGCGCCAGGCATAGAGCCGAAACCACCAATTACGGCAGCAGCAAAAGCCTTAATACCCAATAAACCGTTCATTGGTTCAATCAATGTGATTGGCGCTAATAAAATGCCAGCTAAAGCAGAAATTGCAGCGGCAACAGCCCAAACAGCAGAGATAATAACTCTCACAGGGATGCCAGAGTAATATGCAGCTAGTTGGTTTTGAGACGCAGCCTTCATGGCGATGCCCCATTTAGAGTAACGGAAATATGCCCATAGAATAACTATCAATAGTGCTGTTACAGCAATAATTGCTAATCGTTCATTGCCTATAACAATTCCGAAAAAGCTACTAAAACCTGAAATGGGGCTATCAATAGTCAGTGGTACCTGACCCCATATCATTCCTGCAGCCGCACGAAAAACAATGCCCAGACCAAGGGTAAGTATGACAACGGCGAATTGAGGTTGACCAATCACTCGCCGCACTATCAGAATGTCAACAAGAGCTCCAAACAATGCCATGATAATCAGCGTAGCGGGAACACCGAGCCAAAAAGGCATGCCCAAATCCATTATTAACGTCCAAGCGACAAACGAACCTAACATCATCATATCGCCTTGGGCAAAATTAACCATCTCGGTAGCCTTGTATATCATCACAAAGCCTAATGCCATCAAGCCATATATGCAACCTTGACTAATGCCAACTATAAGTAATTGTAAAAACTCATGCATTGACTTTAGTTATAGCCATTAACTTAGTTATTCTTAATCCAACAATCTCACTCACTTGCTTTTCAGATGATGGACTTGTTTTCATTGCTTATCTCGACTTGCTTTTTTCTGCTTCACATAATGCATTTGTTCACTCTTCGAGAAGTCCTTATAAGCAATTATTCAACTTTCGAAGGGTGGAGTAAAATAGAGTTAAGAGTTGGATTTAAGCTCCCTTCTTAAAACTTTACCGACATTAGTTTTTGGAATTTCTTTGATAAACTCGATATGCTTAGGGACCTTATAAGCTGTCAATTTTTCACGGCAAAAACTAATTATTTCTTCTTCACTAGCAGTTTGGCCTTCATGAAGAACAATAAAAACTTTAACAAGCTCTTGTGATTCTTCTCCCTCAACTCCAACACAACCACACTCAAGAACTGCTGGGTGTTCATTAACTATCGCCTCTACCTCATTTGGAAAAACATTGAACCCTGAAACAATAATCATATCTTTTTTTCGGTCAACAATGAAAATGTTTCCAGTTTCATCAATTCGGGCAATATCTCCAGTCATAAACCAATTATTCTCATCAAGACCTGAGTTTTCAGAGTTCCAATATCCACTCATAACTTGGGGCCCTCTAACACACAGTTCTCCAACAGCATTAGTTTCTGAAAGTGCATTTCCGTTTTCATCCCTAATCTTAATTTCTGTGAAGGCTGCAGGAAAACCCACAGAGCCTGTAAATTCAGTCTGCTTGTAGTCATTAACACTAACCAATGGTGACGTCTCAGTTAGTCCATAGGCCTGCCAGATTACAGATTTTGTGACCTCAGCCCATCTCTTTGCGGTTGTATCTAATGCCGCCATACCACCACTCAAAGACATAAGCAAATTACTAAAATCTAACTCCTTAAAGCCATCATAATTTAATAGCGCCTCATAAAGAGTATTCACGCCTGAAATCATATGAAATTTATGTTTTTTCATGATTGAAACGAAAGTCTTTAGATCTCTCGGATTGGTAATCAGAACACTCCTTCCACCAATATGGAATAGCATGAAGTTATGAACAGTCAAAGCAAAAATATGATAAAGAGGTAGAGGACAAATAGCAATTCTTTGCTCTTTTTTTGAGTCATCATACATTTTAGGATCAATGGTAAAAAAGGCTTGGATGATATTAGCAAGAATATTTCTGTGAGTCAAAACAGCACCTTTAGAAACACCAGTAGTTCCTCCAGTATATTGAAGAAAAGCAGGACTCTCAATTGGAATATCAATAGCGACTGGCTTAGAGCCTGCATTCTCATTTAAAACCTCAAGGAACATTCTTGAGCCATCAACGTGGTATTTAGGCACTAATTTTTTTACTTTTCTAGCAACTAAATTAATAATCTTACCCTTGAAGCCAAGAAGGTCGCCAACAGTCGTGACCAACACTTTCTCGACACTAGCAAGGTCTGATTTTGCGGCAACATTTGCAACACCCTCCCATATCATCAATAATTTAGCTTCACTATCTCTAAGGACATGCTCAAGCTCTCTTTGAGTGTAGAGAGGGTTAATGTTTACAACAACAATACCTGCTTTCAATGCGCCATAAACTATGACTGGATAAACCAGCATATTAGGCATCATGACAGCAACTCTATCACCCACCTGGAAGTTGCTACTCAGCCATAAAGCAAAAGCATTGACCTGATCAGATAGATCATTGTAGGACATTTCGACCCCAAAACTTTCGAATGCTGTCTTTTCTTGATGCTCCCTACAACAATTATCAAAGAACTCTACTAAGTTTCCATGCTCCTTAAAAAATTCTGTTTCCTCAAGTTTATTTGGTATGTTGACTACCATTAGAACCCCTTTATTTTCTGTTAACTTTTTTCCAGTTTGCCTATTAATATTTCCTTGTATTGATTATAGACCTCTCCGTCTCTCTTGAAAGCAAAACATGAATCTACAAATTTCTTTTCTATCGACTTTGCTTCCTCGAGAGTGGTGGATTTTGCCTCACCCCCAGTCTTCTCTTTCCAGAGTGTTTGATAAGCAATTGTTCCTGCATAGGCCAAAAGGTCTGTGATGTGTCTGCAGCCCTTTTCGCCACCTAGAGCTTTGATAACCTTTCTATTAAAACCCGTAACAACATGCTCACCTTTTAGTTTTTGGCAATTTTTAACCGCTTGCGGGCAAATATTGTAAGGGGATGCATTGATAACTGCTTCTATATCAATAATTTTTCTATCATCATTCAAAGTCAACCTTAAAGCCATGTCGTGAAGAGGTTCACCGGCACTGATATATTCTCGATGCATATTATTAAATGAGTAGGTTTTGCTATCAATAAGAAAAACCTCTATGTCCCACAACCCATCTTCTCTTCTGAAACCTTTTCCATCAATCGTTCTATTGTGCTTCAAATCTCTTCTTGCTGGCTTGGATAACATAGTTTAATCCTTATGAAATTCGATTTTTTGATTCAGTATACTGCCGCTCTAACTCTAGCACCAGATCCTCAACACTAGGCACATTTGAAATAGAACCGACGCCTTGGCCAGCCGAAAAAATATCTTTCCATCTCTTGGCAGTGGCCTTACTGACATCAAAGTCTACCTTAAGTTTCTGCTTGATCAGGGGCATAACCATTTTCTTAAAATCAGAAATGGTTGATTGAATTCCACTTGCATTTGGAGTGATTCCAGCATTTTTAAGGGACTCCTCAAGCCAGTTTCCATTAACGCCAGTTATTTTGTTAGACTTGATAATATCACTCGCTGACGCATTTAAAATCATTTGCTTGTAATCTTCTGTCGCATCACTCTCTTGGGTGGCAATAAAGCGAGTCCCCATATAAGCCATATCTGCACCCAGAGCTTGAATTGCTAAGACCGAATCACCGGAGCTAATACTGCCTCCAACTATAATGGCTCCATCAAATATTTGCCTCACTTCTGAGACAAAGGCAAATGGGGACAAGTCTCCCGTATGGCCACCTGCACCATTGCAAACAAGAATAAGGCCATCTACTCCAGCACTAATCGCTTTTTTTGAGTGGTACAAATTAATCACATCTGAATAGACGAGGCCGCCATATTCATGAACTTTTTTAACAACCTCTTTAGGGTTCCCAAGAGAGGTAATAATGATGGGGGGCTTGTGCTTAAGAATTAAGTCAATGTCATCATTGCTCCTAGCATACATTTTACTAACGATGATATTGACAGCCCATGGTTTCGCGCCTTCACCTGAGCCTAAAGCCTGAGTTATTTCAGTGAATGTTTCATCTAAAGCTTCAAGGGTTCGACAGTTGGCGGTAGGAAAAGAGCCGACAATGCCTGCCTTTGATGATGCGATTACAAGCCTTGCATTAGACACAATAAACATCGGCGACTGAATGATTGGCAATCTAAGGCGATCAATGTAGTTTTGATTTGTCATAAACTATTTAGCATCGTTTAATGACTCCAGCAGCGCCCATTCCGGTTCCAATACACATGGTTACCATTCCATAATCAATCTTTTCTCTTTGCATAGACGAGATCAGCGTTGCCACTCTGATTGCACCAGTCGCCCCAAGAGGGTGTCCAAGTGCTATAGCACCACCAAGTGGGTTTACCTTTTCAGGGTCAAGTTTTAATTCTTTAATAACAGCAAGTGATTGCGCAGCAAAAGCCTCATTAAGCTCTATCCAGCCAATATCATCAAGACCAAGATTTAAAGAATTAAGCACCTTAGGCACTGCCTTGACTGGACCAATACCCATAATTTCTGCCGGGACACCAGCTACTGAAAAACCCATAAACTCGGCCTTAGGGGTTAGATTGTATTTCTCAACAGCCTCTTCACTGGCAACAAGGACAGCTGCAGCTGCATCGGACATTTGCGAGCTGTTGCCTGCTGTAACTGAACCACCTTGAGCAAACACGGTTCTAAGTTTTGCTAGAACTTCTAAGCTCGTATCTTCTCTGGGCCCTTCATCTTGAGAAACAAGATTGGTGTTTTTTATATATTCATTAGATTTAACTGAATAACTGTCATCGACTGTTGCTATTGGAACAATCTCATTTTCAAATAAACCGTTATTATTCGCCTGAATAGCCTTTTGGTGACTTTCATAGGCAAACTGATCTTGAGCCTCTCTAGAAATATTATATTTCTGAGCTACTTTCTCAGCTGTTAGTCCCATGCCATATGCAATAGAAATATTTTCGTCTGACAAAATTTTAGGGTTCATAGACGGCTTGAAGCCGGTCATCGGAACACTACTCATACTTTCAACGCCAGCAGCAATGACCAGGTCAGATGAGCCAGACTTAATTAAATCGGCTGCATTAGAAACAGACTGAAGCCCTGAAGAGCAGAATCTATTGAGCGTGTATGCTGGAGTTGAATCTGGCAATCCTGCAAGTAAAGTTGCGATTCGAGCAATATTTAATCCTTGAGGCCCTTCTGGCATTGCACAGCCAACAATAATATCGTCAATACTATTGTTTATTTTTTCACTAGAATCTGATACCTTGAGCACACTCTGTATAGCATGAACCAATAAGTCATCAGCTCTTGTCTTTGACAGCAATCCTCTGGCTTTGCCTACTGGAGTTCTTTTTGCATCAATAATATAAGCCTTTCTCATCATGTTCTCCAGTTAATTGCGAAGGGGTTTACTTTTTCTCAGCATAAACTCAATTCTATCCTGAGTTTTTTGAGTGCCCAATAGTTCAACAAAGTATTTTCTCTCTAGGTCAAGGATCATTTTTGAATTCACCATAGTGTTCTCCTCTACCTTTGAGCCTGTCATCACTTTGGCTAATGACGAGATGCAATATTTGTCATGCTCAGACATAAAATGCCCCTCAAAAAGATTCGCAACTTGTGCCATTATGTTTGCATATCCAGCTTTACCCACTACTTTAAATGTGTCATCCAGTGGGGACCTGAACCCTGACTCAAGCATAGCTAAAGCTTGCCTTTTTGCAACATAAAGCAATTCATTTGGATTAGCAATAATGACATCATCTCTCTTTAGATACCCCATCTCTCTTGCTTCCAGTGCGCTTGCTGAGACTTTTGCCATTGCAATTTGCTCAAAATGCTTAGACAACAAAGGAAAAATATCATCCGACTCTTTATTTAAATAAGCCCTAAGAGCCATCTCCTTGCTGCCACAACCAGCTGGAATTCCTCCAATACCGACCTCCACAAGACCGATATAGGAGTTCATTGAGGCAACAACTTTATTACAATGAAGTAAAAGTTCACAGCCGCCCCCAAGTGCCAATCCATCAACCGCAGCTATTGTTAATATTTTGCCGTGCTTAAGACGCATCAACAAATCTTGCAGCATACGAACTATCTTTTTAATAGAGTAGAGCTTTCCAAGCTTTGGTAGCTCGGGATGCATCACCTCAAAAGCCTTCTTCTTTGCTTTGGAAGCTACACCAGGATCTTTCTCAAGAAGCCCCAACTTAATTGCTGAAATAACCTCATAAAGGTTCGCGCCGGCACAAAAATGCTCCTGCTCCTGTCTAAAGACAAGGGCATGAAAGCCATTGCTTTCCAAATAGTCAAGGCATTCAGGTAGCTCAGTTAAAACGCTAGAACTTAGAACGTTCATTTTTGTCTTAAATGAAACGCTAGCAACACCATCGCCTATGTCTATTAATTTAGTAGACTCGCCATCCCTTAAGACATCTAATTGGTTTTGCCTCTCTCCACTTAAAGGAGCTTTATTTAATTGCCTGTCATAGACTGGATGATTAGATCTTGGAATAAATTGGTTCTTGTTTGGATCAAAAGCCCCTTCATCAGAATACACAAAAGCTTGATCCATGACCCATCCAGGCAAAGCTTGACTTGAGAGGGTCTTTCCACCCTTTATGTCTTCATTTAGTAACTCTCTTACCTTCGACCAGCCAGTAATTTGAACTTGCTCAAAGATCCCTTTCTGCCAAGCAAAACCAGACTTCAAGGCTAAATCGACACATCTCGCAGTTTCAGCAACATGCTCTAGATGGAAGGCTGTATAGTGAAATACATCGCGGTGCACTGACCACAAAAATTGGGCCTGAGGATCCTCGCATTTAGAGAGTTCGAGGAGTGCATTTTCTATACCTTTACTATCTTTTATAATTTTTTTAACTTTGGAGCTAATCGTTTTGTCAGAGAGCCTGTATTCTCCCTCTTTTGGGTCAAAGACATGGATATCTTTTCCAATTTTTTCGTAGATACCCTTTCTTGTTTTGCTACCTAACGAACCCTTTTCAATCAAAACATTAATCCAATCCGGAAGTTGAAATAGCTCAATCCATGGATCATCTTTCGCATTCTCATAAATATTTTTAACAACATTCGCCATCACATCAAGGCCAACAACATCCAGAGTTCTAAATGTAGCACTTGCAGGCCTTCCAATTCTTTTTCCAGTCAAAGCATCGACCGTGTCAGCAGGAAGGTTAAAGTTTTCGGCGTGCTTCAAAACGGCCATAAAGGAGAAAACACCAATCCTGTTTGCAACGAAAGCCGGACTATCTTTTGCATAAACAACCTCTTTGCCAAGGGCTGAAGTAATAAAACCCTCAGCCTTCATTAAAAGACTCTCATCACTGTATGAAGTTCTAATGAGTTCAACCAGGGGTAAATATCTTGGTGGATTAAAGAAATGCACACCAAAAATTCGACTCCTTAAACTTTCTGGTGATGACTCAGCTATTTTTTGAATCGACAGTCCAGATGTGTTCGTAACCAAAATAGCATTGTCGTTGACATGGGGTGATATTTGCTTGAAAAGCATTTTTTTGATATCTAGATTTTCAACGATGGACTCTATGATGAAGTCACAGCCTGATATAGCAGTTAAATCATCATAGGTTGATGTCCTTATTAATCCAGGCACTGAAGGACTTGCAAAAGGGGTAGGCTTTAATTTCTTCATCATTGCTATAGACTTTGATAGCGCTTCTTCACTTGTATCAAACATCAAAGTTTCAAAACCTAAATTGGCAAAGTGAGCAGCAATTTGTCCGCCCATTGTTCCTGAGCCTAATACAGCAATCTTAGTAAAGGCCTTATCAAAATATTGTTTCATAGTTATCCCAAATTTTTATTTATCAAAACTCTCGTAATCGTCAACCTTTAGCGCTTCGAGAACTAGATCGTTCAATCTTAACCAATTCTCTTTATCTTCCGTCGTTAAAGTTTTATTATCAACAAGTCTTTGAAGCCAAAATTCCAATGTAATACTTGGTTGGTAACTGTAACCTGCTTTTTTTACTTTATCTCTTAAAACTTTTAACTCTTTACCAGCCTCAAAACCTTGAAAAAGAATGTTGAAAGGGTGGTCAGGCTTGTCTTTAAGGTTGGCGCAAATGCAGGTTGAGAGGTTGTTTTCAATCCACTCTGTATCAAGAACAGATTTTGAAGTATTGATAATCAGCTTGTCATCAATTTTGGAGGTCGAAACTGAAAATGGAAAAAACAAAAGTCTCAATAACCATTTAGCAACTCTGTTGATTGGCATGCTTTCAATATTATTAAGCATTGACGTATCTGCCTCTTCAATTAGCCTAAGGACTGAAAGTTTCAAAATATTCTTTGCGTTATCGTCATTCAGAAACTTCTCTTCATAGAGTTTTAAACAAGAACTAATTTCGTACATCGCTGAAATCGAATCTGCGAACCTACCAGATATCATTTCTTTCCTCTTAAGCGAGCCTCCTAGCAGCAGAGAAGCAATGTCTGTTAAGCAGGCAAACTTGGCTGACAATACGGAAAGATTTCGGTAATAAACCTTGGTAGTGAGATCTCCATAAGGTTTAGCTAAGCGTCCACGCGTCCATGAAAACAAAATTGATCTGGCAATATTATTAATAAAACTGCCAACATGCACCACTAACGCCTTGTCAAACTTCTTGATAGAGTCTTTACTTTCATCATGAAGCGCTCTCAACTCATCGAGCATGGTTTTATGGCATCTAATTAAACCCTGACCAAAAATCATCAAGCTTCTTGTTAATATGTTCGCTCCCTCCACAGTAATTGCAACTGGTGCGCCGGAGTAGACCTTAGAGACATAATTCCTCTTCCCTTCAATGACCGCTCTACCGCCATGAACGTCCATCGCATCAATTGAAGAGCTTTGAAGGAGCTGTGTGTTTCTGTACTTCACAATCGCGGAAATAATGGAAGGCCTGTGCCCTGCATCAAGAGCCCATGTCGATAGGTTTATGTTTGCTGTAGCCCTAAATGCATTGGTAGCAAGATTTGAAAGTTTCTCCTGAATACCCTCCATTTTTGCAATGGGTATTCCAAACTGCTCACGCGTTTGTGAGTAAGTGCTTGTTGTTAAAAGCAGTGCTTGCGTGGCAGATGCCCCTGTTACTGGAAGCGAAATCCCTCTTCCTACGCTGAGACACTCCATGAGCATTCTCCAGCCGTGACCAATCATCTTGTCTCCACCAATGATCCAGTCCATTGGGATAAAGACATCCTTCCCAAAGATGGGGCCATTTTGAAATGGTTCTCCTATTGGTTTATGACGGGTTCCTATACTCAGACCTTCAGTATTTCGAGGTATCAATGCGCAGGTAATTCCTAAGTCATTTTTATTATGAAGGGGGTGGTCATCTGAAAGTAAATTATCAGGGTCGTAAGCCTTAAAAGCCAACCCAATAACTGTAGCAATAGGAGCAAGAGTGATGTAACGTTTTTCCCAATTCAATCTTAAACCTAATACTTTTTTTCCTTCAAAATTGTCATAGCAAACGATTCCATTGTCAATTAAAGAGCCTGCATCTGAGCCTGCCACTGTTGACGTTAATCCAAAGCATGGAATTTCTTTGCCTTTTGCAAGGCGAGGCAGGTAGTGTTGTTTTTGTTCATCGGTACCATATTTTAAAAGCAGCTCTCCGGGTCCAAGAGAATTCGGAACCATTACTGATATCCCTAAAAATTGTGATGCAGAAGAGAGTCTTCCAACAATAATTGCATGTGCAAAATGAGAGAAACCTTTACCGTTGTATTCTTTTGGAATAATTAGACCTAAAAATCCTTTTTCAAAGATATACTTCCAAACCTCTTTAGGTAGATCATGAGTCGACTGAATTTCATGAGAATCAACCATTGCGCAGAGCGTTTCTACCTCGTTGTCAACAAAGCTTTGCTCCTCATCAGTCAACTGCGTAGCCTCTAGATCAGTTAATTCTTTCCAATTGGGGTCGCCTTGAAAGAGCTCTGCATCCCACCAGACACTGCCCGCCTCAAGAGCGATACTTTCTGTGACTCCGATCGGAGGTAGGGATTTTCTCATTGCCTTAAATAGTGGTTTAGTGAATACGAGCTGTCTAATAGACGGCACCATTAAAGTTCCTATAGCAAAAAGGATAAGCAATAGAAATTGAGCACCAAAGTGATTAGCGATAACAGCGCCTGGATAGGTTAAGCCAACTGCCAATAGCCACAACTGCCACATCTTAATATTTGTCTTCACAAGAACTAATAGAATTAGTACTGCAGATAAAAGAAAAGAGAGTAATGAATATTCAAATATTGCTTCAAGCATAAAACTTCCTTGTCATTGTTGAACTGACTAAGCCACTCCAATAGTCAGTGAGGTTATTAGTATAGATACAAATATTAGATTTAAGTTAACATATTATTATAAAATATTAACACTTTATTGTATTATTAAGCTTGATGCTATATCTTAAATTATGAATACCTATAGCGGCGTCTGGAGGTGTATCCAAAGACTGCATCAAATTCACCCTTTTGAGGTGGAAGCGATATTTCAACGAGTTGGGATAAGAAAGAAATTATTGGGCAATCAAAATGTATCTACACCTGTCCAAATGCTTCTCGAGTTCGTGATGGATGCTGAGTCAGTTTTTAAGGATGAGTTAGTTTCAATCAATTTTGGGCGGATGGCTCAAGTAAGGCCGATCTATGGAGAGGCGTTTGGTTTGGCGTTCGTGTACTCGAAAAATCTTGAAGAAGGCTTAAAGCTACTTCAATCTTATATTGTTACTGAACTAGAAGGCATTCACTTTCTAATTAGTGAAGAAGACAACCTAATAAAAGTTCAATCGGTTGCCGATCCAAAAATAAAGCACCCGTCCATTTATGAGAACCTTGGGCTATCTATCGTCGCATCCTTTATACGTTCAAAACGGTTTCAAATCAAACAGATCAACACTAAAACCGTCACAAAAGGACGAGGCGTAAAAGAAAGATCTTTGTTTAACTGTCCTATTTATTGCTCTTATGATGAAACATCCCTCTTAATAAGCAAAAAAAATTATTTAAAGAAGAGCGCCCTTTCAAATCCCAATCTTGTGAATTATCTGAGCACCATTCTGAAGACAAAGGTTCAGAGAGTTACCTCAAATACTAGTCTCAGTAACAAAATTGAGAGACTCATGAATAACTATGAAAATCACTACAACTTAATTAATATTGAAGAAATATCAAACCATCTTGGACTAAGCACGAACTCACTGCGCAATCAATTGATAAAAGAAAATACAACTTTTCGTGAGGTTTTTAATGACTTCAAATTAAAAAAGTCAAAACATATGATTAGAGACGGCCTTTCTGTAAAGGTTATCTCATACCATTTAGGTTATTCGGAGCCATCGTCTTTCGTGAGATGGTTTAAGGGTCAAACACAGCTCACTCCAACTGCATTTAGAATCAATACGCGCTATAGCGCTAGAAGATTTGCGTTGCCACCTGAAGCCGTTGTGTCCTCGGTAATCACCTGCTCTTTAAGTAGCTCCCAGGCCTCATAGATTGAGCTTACTAATGGAATTAGCTCGCTACGCGACGTCATAATTATCTCTTGTAGTGAGCCCGAATCCCCAAAATAAAACACTGCGTTGTAGGCGTTACTGGCTACTAAACTTAAGCTTGGCGAGTCATTAAGTCTGTGGATGTTTTCCTTTTTGAATCCTAACGCGACCAAGGAGTCATAATCTTCTCTCGTAATTTGACTAATGACACTGTTACCTAATAATAGTGACAAGACTGTCTGCTTAAACAAGTCATCTGGCTTAGGGCCGATACACAAGACTGTGCCTTTGGGTTTGTATCGTAGCTGATTTGACTCGCCGGTAGGTCCTGGTAATGAAATGTCATGACTATATCTCGAAACTTCCTGATATAAAAACTCAAAGAATTCTTCTTCTATATTTGAAAACTCGCTTTTCATTGCTGATAGCAATTCCTTGCTTAGCTGAATGCTCGGACTGGAAAGCTTTTGAACCTTACCGGGACCATCACTGAACCTTATTTTGTGGTTTGATTTTTCACTGCAAAGCATATTTTTACTGTAGCCATGAAGTGCGTTTGGACCGCCCGCTTTAGGGCCTGTTCCTGATAAGCCTTCGCCGCCAAATGGTTGAGAGCCAACCACTGCACCAATTTGGTTACGGTTGATATATATATTGCCAGCGTTCACTCTCGATGAAATCTCCTTGACCTTTTTTTCGATTCTTGAGTGGATTCCAAAGGTGAGCCCAAAACCTTTTGAGTTTAGCTGGTCAATGGTTTTTTCTAGGTCGCCATTTTTGTAGGACAACACGTGCAGGACTGGACCAAAAAACTCCTCATTAATGTCATCTATTGAGTCAAGGCGTATTAGTGTCGGTGAAACGAAGTGGCCATTTATTGACTCAAAGTCGAGCTCTTCAATGACCTGATTGTTTTGTCTTGCTTGGTCGATGTAGTTTCTCAGTTTAATTTGGGCAGCTGAGTTGATGACTGGTCCGCAGTCGACATCTAGGTGTTTTGGGTTTCCAAAGCCTAGCTCTCTCATAGCCCCCGAAATCATGCTGATTGCTTCGTCAAAGCAATCATCCTGAAGCAGAAGAATTCTGAGTGCTGAGCAGCGCTGACCTGCACTCTTGAATGCTCCGTCGATAACATCTTTTGTGACCTGTTCACATAACGCAGTAGAGTCTACCACCATAGCGTTTAAGCCTCCGGTTTCAGCAATGACTCGTGCCTCCAAGTTTCCGCAGTCAATCAAGCTCTGCTTGATTTGCTTTGCTACTGCGGTTGAGCCGGTGAAGGCAACGCCAGCAATTTTGGCACTTCTCGAGAGGTATGAGCCTACCTGAGAGCCCCTACCCAAACAGAGCTGGAGGAGTCCGGCAGGTATGCCGGCTTCGATTAATAGCTCACTTGCCCTATAAGCAATAAGTGATGTGCTCTCTGCAGGCTTTGCAATGACGGCGTTTCCTGCTGAGAGTGCTGCGGCTATTTGACCTGTAAATATCGCCAGGGGGAAGTTCCAAGGACTTATGCAAACAAAAACACCTCTGGCCTGCCTTTGACCAGGCATCACCGCTCTCGATAAATTTGCATAGTAACGAAGAAAATCAACAGCCTCTCTAACCTCGTCCGTTGCGTCTTGATAAGTTTTTCCAGCTTCCCTCATGGCAAGAGTCATCAACTCGTGTTGATTTTCTTCATAAAGGTCCGCAGCACGCTCTAGACTCTTTAAAACTGATTCGATGTCAATCAAATTGGTGTCGAATGCATTTTTTGCAGATTTGAGTGATTTCTCTAGTTGAGCTTCATTTGCATAAAGAACATGTCCAACAATGTCACTCACATCAGCAGGGTTGGTGATCTCTTGATCTGGGCTAGATTTAGCATTGACTCCATCGATAATTGATTTGGCTTGCCACTGATTGCCAAGCCAGGGGCTTTGTTTTTCATGAAGCTGATCAACATCTAACTGTTCAGTTAGTATCACGCTTCGTGAGTTTTGGCGACTATTATTAAAGATGTCTTTTGGCAACTGAATCTTTGGGTGAGACATTTCAGAGCCCTTCTCAACAATTGAAAAAACGTCGCTTGCTAGGCTTTCAGAACTGATATTTTCATCAAACAAATGGTTAATGAATGAACTGTTGGCACCGTTTTCTAAAAGACGCCTCATTAAATAGGCTAGCAACTCTTTGTGACTCCCAATTGGTGCGTATACCCTGGAGAGAACGCCGTACTTTTTTGAAATAGCATGATGCAAAGATTCTCCCATTCCGTGAAGCCTTTGCAATTCATAGCCTTCATTGTTACCTGCCATCTCGCAAATACTGACGAGTGAGTGCGCGTTATGGCTTGCAAATTGTGGAAAAATGCTACTCCTCATTGCTAGGAGTTTTTGAGAACAGACCAAGAAGGAATAATCGGTATTTATTTTTTTGGTAAAGACAGGAAAGTCAACATCGCCAAGAGTTTGAGACTTCTTAATCTCGCTATCCCAGTAGGCACCTTTAACAAGTCTCACCATTATTTTCAGATTGTTCTTTTGGCAATTATGGTTTAGCCAGTCAATCACAAATGATGCGCGCTTTTGGTATGCCTGCACGACAACGCCAAAGCCCTCCCAAGAGGAGCTTGCAATTGTCTTCATCACCTCATCGATGACGTCTAGCGATATCTCTAAGCGATCAGCCTCTTCTGCGTCAATGTTGATTCCTATGTTATATCTTTGAGCAATTTGAACTAGCTCCATGACCCTAGGCAGTAATTCTGACATCACTCTCTCTCGATGCAAAAAGTCGTACTTTGGGTGTAGTGCTGAGAGTTTGACCGAGATGCCATTAGCCCCAGTAACGGTATTTGATTTGTTGCGTTTACCTATCTCAATTAGTGCACTTTTATAAGATAGAAAATACTTGTCAGCATCACTCATTGTCCAGGCAGCCTCGCCCAGCATGTCAAACGAATAGAGTCTGTTTTTTACATTTCGACTCCTAAGAGCACTGTCAATGGATTCTGCAAAGACAAACTGCTTAGCAAAAAACTGCATGACGTTGTTGGCACTATAACGTATGCCGGGTCTTGATAGAATCTCTATAGCCTTTTTAATTCTGCTCTTTATTTCTTTATTGCTACCGTGCGCTATCATCTTGTCAGCAATATTTAACGCTAGTGTTGCTATATTAACCATTGAGGATTTACTGGTACCAATATGCTGAGACCAGCCCTTCCTGGCCACTTTATCAATAAATAATTTATCTCTAGTCTTGTTGTCTGGAACCCTCAAGAATGCCTCAACTAGAGTCATCAATGAGAGGCCTTCGTCACTTGTCAAATTGTATTCAGAAACGAATAATGACAACAGGTCAGGCTGACTAGAGGATCTCAATTCTTTAATGAGGTCAGATGTTTTTGTCTGAAAGCTAGTGCGCTGATCTGCGCCGGTCTTTTCAAATAATTGCAGGTGCTTTATTGCATCAAACTCACTCATCACCCTGGCATCTCTCAGATTGTTTCTTAGGGGAGAGTAGTCAACTTCAAAATTGAGGTGTGAATGAGTTTTCATAACTAACAAAATTAAACTTTATAGTCATATTTTATTTTATAAGTAATAGTTAAAATGACTTATAAAAAAGAAAATAAAAGTTATTTGTTACATTAAATATTCAATATAATTATATTAATAACTAAATTTTCATTAATTTTAGGAATTATGACTAGTATCGATAACTTTGATTACAAAATACTTGAGCTTTTGCAGAGTGACGGGCGAATGACAATAACCGATCTATCTAAACATATTGGCTTGTCTAAGACGCCTTGCTTGAAACGCTTACAAAAGCTTGAGACAGCTGGATATATCAAAGGTTATCAGGCAATCATTAATCACGACTTAATTGAAAACAATCACATTGCCTTTGTTCAAATAAAACTCAACGACACCAAAACGATGGCTCTTAATGCTTTCAACAAAGCCATTAAGGAGGTTCCCGAGGTAGAGCAGTGCCACATGATTGCTTCAAATTTTGATTACTTATTGAAGGTAAGAACGGAAAATATGGAGAGCTACAGGAAAGTTCTTGGTGAGAAAATATCCGCACTGCCTCATGTACAAAATAGCTCCACGTTTGTTGCCATGGAGGAGGTCGTTACTAGTTGATCTAGTTTATTAAGATAGTTTTGACTTGATCAGCTGAGAGACTTGGCCCATATCAGCTTTGCCATCCAGCTGACTTTTAAGAATACCCATGAGTTTTCCCATGTCCTTCATAGATTCAGCCCCGGTATCTGAAATAGCCTTAGTGACAGCAGCTTCGATCTCGTCTTCGCTAAGCTGCTTAGGCATGTAGTTATTAATAATTGATAATTCGGCCTCTTCAACCTCAACAAGGTCGGTTCTGCCCGCATCTGAAAATTGAGATATAGAGTCTTTGCGCTGCTTGACCATTTTTTGAATCACAGTCATAACCTGGCTGTCATCTAGATCAATGCGCTCATCTATCTCTTTTTGTTTGATTGCCCCAAGAATCATACGAATAGCTTTGAGGGCAGATTTGTCTTGGGCTTTCATAGCCAACTTCATATCATCTGTAATGAGTTGTTTGAGCTTAGACATGTTATTTCGGTTGCTTTAGTAATATTTAGTACATACGTTTGCGATGTATTCTATTTTTTGACATTTCCTTGTGAGTTCTTTTCACTGCTGCAGCTTTTTTACGCTTATTAACCCAAGTAGGCTTTTCGAAAAATTCTTTTTTTCTAACATCAGTTATAACGCCTGCTCTGTCACATAGGCGTCTGAAACGGCGAAGTGCAATGTCAAATGGCTCGTTCTCTCTTACTTTAATTGCTGGCATATATTAGTTTTCCTTTAAGATTCTTTTTTTGCAGCTTTAGCTTCTTTCTTTGGTGCCGCAGCTTTAGCTTCTTTCTTTGGTGCTTCTACCACAACTTCTTCTTGACCTTCAAAGTCAACTAACTGAACTAAAGCCATTGGCGCTTTGTCACCCGTACGAAAGCCTGCCTTCAAAATACGCACATAGCCTCCAGGACGATCCTTGTAGAAAGGGCCCAGTTGTGTAAACAACTTAGCAACCATTGCATCATCTCTTAATTTTGAGAAGATGTGACGACGGTTTGCAACACTGTCAGCCTTTGCTCTTGTAATTAATGGCTCAATTACACGTCTAAGTTCTTTAGCCTTCGGCAAAGTTGTTTTGATCGTTTCATGCAATATCAGAGAGTTCGCCATGTTTTTAAACATAGCCTTTCTGTGCGATGAATTTCTATTTAGTTGTCTACCTGACTTTCTGTGTCTCATTATTTATCCTTATTCACTCATTAAGTCAACTGGTGGCCAGTTTTCAATTTCTGTACCTAGCTCTAAGTTCTTTTCAGTTAAAACTTCTTTAATCTCGTTAAGCGACTTACGACCCAGGTTAGGGGTTCTCAATAAGTCTTGCTCAGATTTTTGAATTAAATCACCGATATAATAAATTTGCTCTGCTTTTAGGCAGTTAGCAGAACGAACAGTTAGCTCTAGCTCATCTACTGCAGACAAATACATTGGTGGGAAGTCATCTGATGTTGGTTGAGGCTCTTCCTCAATAACTGGCTCAAGCTCAACAAACGATGATAATTGATCTTGTAAGATAGTTGCAGCTCTTTTGACAGCTTCTTCAGCATCAACAGAGCCATTAGTCTCAATCACAATGTTGAGTCTGTCAAGGTTAACTTTTTGTTCAACCCTTGCTGCCTCAACTGTAAAGCTTACTCTTTTGATTGGCGAAAAACTCGCGTCCAACTGGATACTACCGATCGTTTCGGAATCAACATTCCTTGCTACTGCAACATCATAGCCAACGCCAGTACCTATTCCAAGTGTCATTCTGATTTTTCCACCCTCATTAACCGTTGCAATTACTTTCTCAGGGTTAAATACCGATACATCAGTTCCATTTGCTTCAATGTCAGCAACAGTCAACTCACATGGCCCTTCTTTCTCAATAATGACTGTAGCGCTCTCACTTGCATTAAGGCCAATTGATGCCTCTTTTAGGTTGAGAAGAATATCTAGAACATCTTCTTGAACGCCCTCAATCGTTGAGAACTCATGCATAACGCCATCAATAGCAACCTCTGTAATAGCAGAGCCGACCATAGAAGATAATAATGTTCTTCTGATTGAGTTCCCTAGAGTGTGTCCAAATCCACGCTCAAAGGGCTCTAGAACAACGCGATATTCATTCTTAGATAATTCAACTGAATCGACTAGTTTTGGTTTTAAAAAACCTCTTGCACTTCCTTGCATATTTAATTCCTATTTAGAATATAGTTCAACGATTAATTGCTCTGAAATATCAGAAGATAATTCATCACGTGCTGGAACGCTCTTAAAGACACCTTTCAATTCTTTATTGTCCACATCGACCCATTCAGCTATTCCGTTTTGTCCGGAAATCTCAACTGCTAGTTGGATTCGGCTTTGTTTTTTTGCTTTCTCTCTTACAGCGATTTCATCATTAGCGCTTACCTGGAAAGATGGGATATTGACCACTTTTCCGTTCACAACGATTGATTTGTGAGACACTAATTGTCTAGCTTCAGCACGAGTTGATGCAAATCCCATTCTGTAGACAACGTTATCAAGACGGCACTCAAGAAGTGACAAAAGGTTTTCACCAGTTGGCCCTTTCTTAGAGCTTGCTTTTTTATAGTAGAGGCTAAATTGCTTCTCTAAAACACCATAAATACGTCTGACTTTTTGTTTTTCTCTGAGCTGAAGACCGTACTCGCTTCCTTTTTGACGACGCGCATTCGCACCATGTACCCCTGGAAGCTGCGTTAATTTGCATTTAGAGTCAATAGATCTAATACCACTCTTAAGCTCTAAGTCAACACCTTCACGGCGTGCTAATTTACATGTAGGACCTGTATATCTTGCCATAATTTACCCTTATACTCTACGTTTCTTAGAAGGACGGCAACCGTTATGAGGGATTGGTGTCACATCTGTTATTGATTGAATTTTTAAACCTTGCGCATTAAGACCACGAATTGCAGAATCACGACCTGGACCTGGACCTTTCACTCTCACTTCAAGATTCTTCATGCCAAAAGCCTGCGCTTTTTCACCGCAATTACCTGCTGCAACTTGAGCTGCAAAAGGAGTTGACTTCCTTGAACCTCTAAAACCAGCTCCGCCAGAAGTTGCCCAACAAAGGGTATTTCCATGACGGTCAGTAATCATCACAATGGTATTATTAAAAGTCGCATGAATATGCGCAATACCGTCTGAGACGATTTTTTTTGATTTCTTCTTAGATGCTTGCTCTTTTGCCATAGTATCTTATGCCTTTATTATTTAATTAAACGACGCGGACCCTTTCGAGTTCTTGCGTTTGTCTTAGTTCTTTGACCACGTAAAGGTAATCCTTTTCTGTGACGAATTCCACGATAACAACCTAAATCTCTAAGTCGCTTGATGCTCATGGCAACTTCACGTCTTAGGTCTCCTTCAACTTCATACTGAGCGACTGCTGTACGAATCGATTCTAACTGGTCTTCAGTCAACGCTGACACCTTAGTACTTGGGTCTAATTTCAATGATTGACAGATTAGCTTTGATCTAGTTTCACCAATACCAAAAATGGATTGTAAGCCAATCACAATATGCTTATTTGTTGGAATGTTTATTCCTGCAATACGTGCCATATACTTTACCTATACCTCAAATAAATAATATTTTTGAATGGACATTCCACTCAAAATTTTAAAGTTGAAAAATCGTGCAATTTTACTTTGTAAATTAAGCTCTGTCAATGTAATCAGCCCTGTCTTTGCTTGTGACGCGGCTCTTTACAGATAACACGAATGACTCCATGTCTCTTAATAATTTTGCAATCTTTACAAATTTTTTTAACTGATGCTCTTACTTTCATAACTTACCCTTACTTTAAATTAGCTTTACGCATTAAACCATCATATTGATTTGACATCATATGAGATTGCGCTTGAGCTATAAAATCCATTACCACCACAACAATAATTAGAAGACTCGTGCCGCCAAAGTAGAAAGGCACATTCCAATATAAAATTAAAAACTCAGGTAGTAGACACACCGCTGTAATATAGATTGCGCCGACCGCTGTTAATCTTGAAGTAACGGCATCGATATAGTCAGCTGAATGCTGTCCTGGTCTGATGCCTGGTATAAATCCACCTGATTTACGTAAATTATCTGCTGTATCTTTTGCGTTAAATGTAAGCGCCGTATAGAAGAACGTAAAGAAGATAATAGCAGCACCATAAAACATAATGTATAAAGGCTGTCCAGGAGAAATACTAGAGGTAATATCTGCTAACCATCCCATTCCCTCTGACTGAGAAAACCAGCCACCAAGAGTTGCCGGAAAAAGAATGATACTCGATGCAAAGATTGGCGGAATAACACCAGCCATATTAATCTTAAGTGGTAAATAAGAAGTTTGACCTCCGACCATCTTTCTGCCTTGTTGCCTTTTAGCATAGTTGACCGCAATTCGTCTTTGACCACGCTCCATAAAGACTACAAAAGCCATAACAAGGACAACCATTGCAAGCATAAGAACCACTGTAAATACGCTCAACTCTCCAGTACCTACCATGCTGAGTGTATTACCAAATGAGGCCGGTAAACCAGCCACAATACCAGCAAAAATGATCATTGAAATGCCATTACCAATTCCTTTCTCACTGATTTGCTCGCCGAGCCACATCAAGAATAAGGTTCCTGTTGTAAGTGTCACTACCGTTACAAAACTAAAGGTTAATCCAGGATTTGTAACCAACGCAACACCTCCACCTGACTGAGACTGAAGTGCAATCGAAACACCATATGACTGGAAAACAGCCAAAAATACAGTTCCCATTCGAGTGTACTGAGTAATCACTCTTCTACCACGCTCACCCTCTTTCTTGAGCTGCTCAAACCTTGGAACAACTGAAGTCATTAGGTTCATAATAATCGAAGAGGAAATGTAAGGCATAATCCCTAAAGTGAATATAGAAAGTCTCTCTAATGCACCACCAGAGAACATGTTCATCATTCCTAAAATACCTGTTCTGTTATCCTCAACTAGAGATGCAAGCGCAGTCTGCGATATGAAAGGAATCACAATATGTGTTCCTAATCTGAAAACAATTAAGGCACCGACTAGATAGAGGATGCGTTTTAGTAGATCTTCGCTCATCAATTACTCACTTACCGTTCCTTTCGCAGCTTCAATAGCCGCCTTAGCGCCCTTAGTTGGCTTAATGCCAACAAGGTTAATCGCTCTATTAATTTCGCCTGAAAGCATGACCTTGACTCTTGAAATATTTTTAGTAACAAGGTTATGTTGTTTTAGGACGTCAATATTGATATCCATTTCTGTTAGCTTGTCGAGTTGTGACAAGGTAACCTGAGAAGTAATTGTTGACACTCTTGAAGTAAAGCCAACCTTAGGCAATCTTCTTTGAAGTGGCATTTGACCACCCTCAAAACCAATCTTAGTAAATCCACCTGAGCGTGATTTTTGTCCTTTGTGGCCTCTACCAGAGGTTTTACCGATGCCAGAACCCATGCCTCTTCCGACACGCTTTCTGCTTGTTTTTTCACCTAATGCAGGCTTTAATGTATTTAAATTCATTTTTTAACCCTCAACTTTTAATAGGTAAGAAACCTTATTAATCATGCCTCTTACTTCTGGCGTATCTTCAAGAACAACTGTGTGGTTAATTCTTTTTAGCCCAAGACCAGTAACCGTTGCACGATGCTTTGGTAAGCGGCCATAGAAACTTTTAACCAAAGTAACGCTGACTGTTGGCTTTTTAGGGGCAGCTTTTTTAGCCGTTGCTGTTTTTGTCTCAGCTGGCTTGGCAACCTCAACCTTAGCTTCTGCTGCTTTCTTAGGAGCTGCTGCTTTCTTAGGAGCTGCTGCTTTCTTAGGAGCTGCTGCTTTCTTAGGAGCTGCTGCTTTCTTAGGAGCTGCTGCTTTCTTAGGAGCTGCTGCTTTCTTTTCTACTTTTTCCTCAGCCATCAGACTTCTCCAGTAATTTGTTCAACAGTTTTACCGCGCTTTGCAGCAACTATTTGTGGTGATGACATTTTTGTAAGGCCATCGACAGTAGCTCTGACAACACTGATAGGGTTACGGGTTCCATTACATTTTGCTAATATATTGTGAACACCAACTGCCTCTAAAACACTTCTCATTGGACCGCCAGCAATAACACCAGTACCTTCAGATGCAGGCTGTAAATAAACTTTTGCAGCACCGACTGATGAAGTGATAGGGTAGTGAAGCGTACCATTGACTAATGGGACTGGCTTCATTGATCTCTTAGCCTTGTCCATTGCTTTTTGAATAGCTAAAGGAACCTCGCGAGCTTTACCCGTGCCATAGCCGACTTTGCCGTTACCATCACCAACAACAACTAAAGCTGAAAAGCCAAAAATTCTACCACCTTTAACAACTTTAACGACGCGTCGAATATTTACCAGCTTTTCGATAAATTCACTTTCTTCTTTGTAATTATTTCTTTTATTTTCAGCCATTCTTTAAACCTTTAGTTCTCTTAATTAAAAATCTAATCCGCCTTCCCTTGCTGCCTCAGCAAGTGCTTTCACGCGACCGTGGTATTTGAAACCTGAACGATCAAAAGCGACCTTAGAAACTTTAGCTTTTTTAGCAGCTTTTGCTATTAAATCTCCGACCTTAGAAGCAGCATCGACATTACCACCATTTGTCATCTTGGAAGAAACGCTCGATGCAGAAGCTATGGTCTTCGTTCCGCAACTACTGATAATTTGCGCATAAATGTGCTGAGATGATTTGAAGACACACAAACGCTCTAGATCTCTTTCAGCATGTTTAGCTCTAAATTTTGTTGCTCTTCTTATGCGAGCATCTTTTTTTGATAATTTCATTTAACTACCTTCTATCAATTATTTTTTCTTAGCAGCTTTACGAACAACCTGCTCATCTGTATAACGTACACCCTTACCTTTGTATGGCTCTGGCGGACGAAACGCTCTAATTTCTGCAGCGGCTTGACCCACTTTCTGCTTATCAATTCCTTTAACAATCACTTCAGTCTGCGAAGGAGTCTCTACAGAGATACCTTCGGGTAACTTATAGTTAACGGGATGTGAAAACCCAAGAGTCAAATTCAAGACTTTGCCCTGAGCTTTAGCACGATAACCAACTCCAATTAAAGTCAGTTTTTTCTCCCAACCATCGGTAACACCTTTGATCAAATTAGCTGTATTTGCTCTCACTGTACCCGCTTGAGCCCATGCGCTTTTTTCTTCTTTTTTACTAACGTTAGTTGGCTCAAAAGTTAACACATTATCATTATTGGATATAAGAACTTGAGAATTGACATGCATTGTCATTTCACCAAGCTTTCCTTTAACGGACATAACGCCATCAGCATGAGTAATATTCACACCCTCTGGGATTGTAATTGGTGCTTTTGCAATTCTAGACATTATTAATCTCCAATATTATGAAACACTACACAAAACTTCACCGCCAATACTTTGAGCTTTGGCAGCTTGGCCTGTCATCACACCTTTAGGGGTAGAAACAATGACGATTCCAAGTCCATTCATAATGCTTGGCATATCATCTTTGCTCGCATAGTGCCTTAAGCTAGGCTTTGAAATCCTATCAAGTGTCTCAATAACTGGCTGGTCATCAAAGTATTTCAACTTGATTACTAATGTTTTGTTAGATGCTTTATCACCTTCGATAGCAAAAGAAGTGATATAACCTTCATCTTGCAAAACACTCGCAATGGCAGACTTTAAATTTGAAGCTGGGATGCTTACTTGCTCTTTTTTTACTGATTGTGCGTTTCTAATTCTAGTCAACATATCAGCTATTGGATCAGACATACTCATATTAACCTCCTACCAGCTAGCTTTTGATAATCCAGGAACCTCACCATTCATGGCGCGCTCCCTGAGTTGTGACTTTGCCAAACCAAACTTTCTATAAAAACCATGTGGACGCCCAGACAGTCCGCAACGATTGCGTTGACGAACAGGAGAGGCGTCTCTAGGAAGTGCTTGTAATTTAATCACTGCCTGAAAACGATCTTCATCAGAGGTATGGATACTCTTGATCATTTTTTTCAATTCAAGACGTTTCTCTTTATATTTTTCGACCAACTTAGCTCGCTTTACATCTCTATGTATCATAGACTTTTTAGCCATTATTTCCTCCTTTGAATGGGAAATTAAACATCGCTAATAGTTTCTTAGCATCTTCATCATTTTGCGCATTTGTGGTAATAGCTATATCCATTCCGCGCACCTTGGTTACTTTTTCAAACTCAATTTCAGGAAATACGATCTGCTCAGTAATTCCCATGTTGTAGTTACCGCGGCCATCAAATGACTTGTCATTCAGTCCACGAAAATCTCTTATACGAGGTATAGCAACATTAACTAAGCGATCTAGAAATTCATACATTCTCTCTTTTCTTAATGTAACTTTACACCCAATAGCGTTGCCCTCTCTTAACTTGAAACTTGCTACTGATTTTCTAGCAAGACATGTGACAGGCTTTTGTGAAGAAATTAAACCCAACTCTTCAAGTGCACTCTCTAATACCTTCTTGTCTCCCAATGCACTTCCTAGCCCCATATTGATTGTAATTTTTTCAATCTTAGGAACTGACATTGAATTAGAAACACCTAACTCCTTCATAAGTTTAGGAAGAATTTCTTTTTTATATTGTTCTTGTAATCTAGACACTTGTCACCTATTTATTTGTTATATCAAATTACGGCTTCGCCGCTTGATTTAAAAAATCTCTCTTTAACGCCTTTATCATTAACCCTTACACCAACACGATCTGCTTTTTTGGTTGTTGGGTTGTAGATTGCAACGTTTGAAATACTCAATGGCATTTCTTTCTCTTCGATCCCACCCTGGATACCTTCTTGAGGGTTAGCACGAACATGTTTTTTTGCTAAATTGAAACCTTCAACAATAACTTTTGCTCCTAGAATTTTTGTCACTGTGCCAACAGAACCTTTATCTTTTCCAGCAATAACTATAACTTCATCATTTTGTTTAATTTTCATCATCACAAAACCTCTGGTGCAAGTGAAACAATTTTCATAAATTGAGCGCCTCTTAATTCACGTGTAACAGGGCCAAATATACGGGTACCGATTGGCTCTAATTTTGGATTAAGAAGGACAACTGCGTTGCTATCAAAGCGAATACGTGATCCATCTTTACGGCGAACGCCTTGAGCAGTTCTAACGACTACTGCATCATAGACATCACCCTTTTTCACTTTACCGCGAGGCGAAGCTTCTTTGATGCTGACTTTAATGACGTCACCAATATTTGCATAGCGGCGCTTTGAACCACCTAATACTTTAATACACATAGCTCTAACACCACCACTGTTATCAGCTATATTTAATCTTGTTTGCATTTGAATCATATTCTTTCTCTCTATAGCGCGACTATTTAATCAATACTCACTGATTTTTCAACAACTTCTACCAAAGCCCAGTTCTTTGTTTTTGAGAACGGCTTTGATTCAGAAACTCTAACGACATCACCAAGACCGCACTCATTCTTTTCATCATGTGCATGAACTTTAGTGCTACGCTTAATGTACTTTTTGTAAATTGGATGGCGCACTTTACGCTCAACTAAAACAGCGATTGTTTTGTCGCGACTATTACTTACAACCTTTCCTGTAAGAATTCTTTCTACTGCATTAGTTTCACTCATGAGCTTTTCTCGTTAATAATTGTTTTAATTTGGGCAATTGCTTTTTTTGTTTTGCTAAGCTTTGATAAATCAGTTAACTGTGAGGTGCTTTTTTGCATGCGAAGTTCGAAGTGCTCCTTCAACAAAGTGATAAGCTGCTCATTTAACTGAGATACATCTTGATCTCTTAATTCTTTAACATCCATTACATTATTGTCCGTTTAATTACTGTTGTTTTGACGGGTAGTTTAGCTGCTGCAAGCTCAAAAGCTTCCCTAGCAACGACCTCATCAACACCTTGCATTTCAAATAACATTTGTCCAGGCTTAACCTGTGCGACCCAATACTCGACACTACCTTTACCTTTACCCATTCGAACTTCCAATGGCTTCTTGGTAATAGGCTTGTCAGGGAAAACACGAATCCAAATCTTTCCTTGACGCTTCACATGTCTCGTCATTGCACGACGCGCAGCTTCAATTTGTCTCGCAGTCATTCGGCATCTTCCAGTGGCCTGAAGACCAATTTCACCGAAGCTAACGTTGTGACCAGCTGCTAAACCGCGATTTCGGCTTTTCATGGTCTTTCTATATTTTGTACGTTTAGGTTGCAACATTGCTATATTCCTTTACTTCTTTCCAATTTGTTTTGTAGCACCACGTTTTGAAACTTCTTCAATAGTACCTTTGTTATGATCAAGAATTTCACCCTTGAAAATCCAAACCTTAATGCCAATAACACCATATTGCGTGTTCGCTCTGAAACTACTATAGTCAACGTCTGCTCTAAATGTATGAAGAGGGACGCGTCCTTCGCGGTACCACTCTGAACGAGCAATTTCAGCACCATTTAATCGACCACTCACCATAACCTTAATACCAAGCGCTCCAAGTCTAGTAGCATTTCCTAGAACTCTTTTAACAGCACGTCTATACATGACACGCTTTTCAAGTTGCTGTGCAATATTTTCAGCAACCAATCGAGCATCAAGCTCAGGCTGCTTAACTTCTTCAATACTGATATGAACAGGTACGCCCATTTTTTCAGAAACTATATTTTTAAGTCTTTCAATATCAGCGCCTTTCTTTCCAATAACGATTCCAGGTCTAGCCGTATGAATAATGACCTTAGCAGTATTAGATAGTCTTTCAATTGAAATTCGACTGACAGACGCTGAAGTCAACTCCTTAAATAAAAAGTCTCTTACTGCGATATCAGATAACAAATACTCAGAATAGTCTTTACTGCTGGCATACCACTTGGAATCCCAATCCTTAACAATTCCTAATCTAATACCTACTGGATTTACTTTTTGACCCATAATTATTTACTCGCTTACGCCAACACTAATGTGGCTTGTTCGTTTAAGAATTCGATTCGCTCTTCCTTTTGCTCTGGGACGAATTCGTTTCATTGTAGAGCCCTCGTTTACGAAAACACTACTTACTTTTAACTCATCAATATCTAGACCGTCGTTATGCTCAGCGTTAGAAATTGCAGAACTTAAAACTTTCTTAACTAAGACTGCTGCTTTTTTATTGCTAAATGTCAAAATATTTAAAGCCTCTTCAACAGGCTTATTTCTGATCTGGTCAGCAATCAATCTCACCTTGAAGGCGGAGATTTTTGCATACTTATGAATTGCTTTAACTTCTTTCATTTTTTTAACCCTTTGCTAAAACTACTTTCTATCACCTGAGTGACTTTTAAATGTTCTTGTTACGGCAAATTCGCCTAACTTATGTCCAATCATATTCTCATTAATCGAAACAGGAACATGAACTCGGCCATTATGAATAGCTATTGTAAGACCAATCATCTCAGGCACGATTACTGAACGGCGTGACCAGGTTTTAATTGGTTTTCTATCATTACTATCTTGAGCCTTTAATACCTTTTGAATTAAGTGCTCGTCTACAAATGGACCTTTTCTAAGTGATCTTGCCATAATTACCCTTTATTTTCTTCTACGGACAATTAGCTTGTCAGTACGTTTGTTAGTTCTTGTTTTGTAACCTTTAGTTGGTGTGCCCCATGGAGAAACCGGATGTCTACCACCACTTGTCTTTCCTTCACCACCACCATGCGGGTGATCGACAGGGTTCATAACAACACCACGAACTGTCGGTCTAACGCCTCTCCAACGAGTGGCTCCAGCTTTTCCTAGTTTTCTTAAGCTATGCTCTGATTTAGATACTTCACCAAGAGTCGCACGACACTCAGCTAAAACTTTTCTTACCTCACCAGAACGCAATCTGATTGTTACATAGTTACCTTCTTTTGCAACCAATTGAACTGAAGTGCCAGCACTTCTGGCAATTTGAGCGCCTTTCTTAGGCTTTAGCTCGACGCAATGAATAACACTACCAAGAGGTATATTGCTCAAAGGAAGACTGTTACCTTTTTGGATTGCAACTGAATTTCCAGAGACAATCTTGTCTCCTGATTTGATCCCTTTCGGTGCAATAATATAGCGTCTCTCACCATCAGCATATAAGACTAGAGCAATGTTTGCACTTCTATTTGGATCGTACTCAATTCTTTCAACTGTCGCTTCAATATCATCCTTATTACGCTTAAAGTCAATAATACGATATCTCTGCTTATGGCCTCCACCTCTATGCCTAACAGTAATCTTGCCGCGGTTATTACGGCCATGAATTCTATTTTTACTTTCTGTTAATGCAGCAAAAGGTTTACCTTTATGCAAGTCATTATCAACAACACTTACAACAAATCGTCTGCCTGGTGAAGTTGGTTTTCTTTTAATAACTGTTGCCATAATAAATTCTCTATGATGCAGTAGCGTCAATCATCTGACCTTCAGATACCTTAACGACTGCTTTTTTCCAATTAACACGCTGTCCAGTTTTACCTTTGTAAATTTTCTTTTTTCCTTTTACATTGGAAGTCGTAACGCCTTCAACAGTTACGCCAAACAATTCTTCGACTGCAGCACGTATTTCTCTTTTGTTGCTATCAGTTCTAACCTTAAAAACATACTGATTGTTAGCTGTAGCTAGAGTAGTTTTTTCAGAAACGATTGGCCCAAGTAGGACGCTCAATACTTTTTCTTGATTCATAACATTGCCTCAACTTTCTTTAACGCAGCTTTAGTTAAAACTACATTCTCATAACCAATTAAACTTACCGGGTCGATACTTTGCGTATCACATACACCGACATGATACAAATTACGTGAAGACAAGTACAAGTTCTCATCTAGCTCATCTGTCATCAAAAGAGCATCCTTTAAATCTAAGGATTTCATTAGTGATGTAATGTTTTTTGTTTTAGGTTCTGTCATTTCAAGATCAGAAACGACTTTTAAACGGTCATTTCTTAGTAGCTCTGAAAAAATAACACTGATCGCGCCTTTGTACATTTTTTTATTTACTTTTTGAGAGTAGTTGCGTGGCTGTGCTGCAAAAGTCACACCACCACTTCTCCAGATAGGACCTCTTGAGGTTCCAGCTCTTGCACGGCCAGTCCCTTTTTGCTTCCAAGGCTTCTTGCCACCACCGCTCACTGCCGAGCGATTTTTTTGCGCCTTCGTTCCACTTCTTCCACCTGCCATATAGGCAGTCGTAATTTGATGTACTAGTGACTCATTGTAGTCACGACCAAAAATATCTTCAGAAACTTCTTGTGAAGTAGATTTGTTTGTTTTTAAATTCAATACTTTTACTTTCATCACTAGACCTATATATAAACTATTTTTTAAGCTTCAGATTCTTTATCTTTGCCTGCGTCGGCTTCATCAACTGACTCTGCTTTTGGCGCCTCTTCTGGAGCCGCTTCTTCTGCTGGAGCTGCTTCTTCGGCAGGAGCGATCTCTTCTACTGGAGCCTCTGCTGCGGCTTTTACTGCCTCAGCTTCTGCTTTTGCTGCTTCAGCTTCTGCAGCTTCATTAGCTAACTTATCTGAAAGCTCTTTGGTTACTTTAGAATTAGCAGTGTTTTTCTTGTCTGACAAAAATACTCTCACAAAGCCATTTTTTGACCCTGGGATTGCACCCTTAACTAACAACAAATTACGCTCACTATCAACTCTTAAAATCTCAAGGCATTCTTCAGTCACTTGAGCGTTACCCATTTGACCGGCCATTTTTTTACCTTTAAAAACGCGACCAGGCTCTTGACACTGGCCAGTAGATCCAATAGCACGGTGAGATATAGAGTTACCGTGTGTTGCATCCTGCATACTAAAGTTATGGCGCTTTACGCCACCTTGAAAACCTTTACCTTTAGATTGACCAGTCACATTTACAAAGTGTCCTGCACCAAAAAATGAAATATCAAGATTAGGCATTGCTGAGATTTCAGTATCGCTAACTCTCATCTCCCAAAGACCAAGACCTATTTCTTGAGAGGCCTTAGCATAGTGCCCTTTAAGAGAACTACTAACGCGCCCGATTTTGGCTTCGCCTTTTTTATTCAACTTTTTGCCAGTAGTCACTTGCACTGCATTGTAACCATCAGTATCAACTGATTTAGTCTGCACTATACGATTAGGTTCTATTTTTATAACGCTTACAGATGCTGCTGAACCATCGTCAGCCATAAGTCGCGTCATTCCTACTTTTTGTCCTACTAATGCAATTGCCATTTTCTTAATCCTATCTATATCTATTTAGTTAAGTTGGATTTTTACATCAACTCCCGCAGCCAGATCTAATTTCATCAAAGCGTCTACGGTTTTATCAGTTGGACTAATTACATCCATCAACCTAACATAAGTTTTTAACTCGTACTGATCTCTAGCATCTTTATTTACATGCGGAGAAGTCAATACAGTGAAGCGTTCTTTCTTTGTAGGCAAAGGGATTGGACCCCTTACACTAGCACCTGTGCGCTTAGCTGTCTCTACAATCTCTACGGCTGATTTATCGATTAAACGATGATCAAATGCCTTTAATTTAATTCTAATATTTTGATTGCTCATTTGCCTATTTGCCTTATCTAACTTCCAAAACGAAAAAACCGTCGATTATACAATAATTCGACGGTCTTAATTCAACTAATCAACTCGTAATCTTCGAGACGACTCCAGCACCTACAGTGCGTCCGCCTTCTCTAATTGCAAATCTTAAACCTTCTTCCATTGCAATCGGAGCAAGCAACTCAACTGTCATCTTCACATTGTCACCTGGCATCACCATTTCAGTACCTGATGGTAATTCAACTGCGCCAGTAACATCTGTTGTTCTGAAGTAGAACTGTGGACGATAGTTGTTGAAGAATGGCGTATGACGGCCACCTTCTTCTTTGCTTAAGATATATACTTCAGCTTCAAACTTAGTGTGCGGGTTGATCGTACCTTTCTTAGCGAGTACTTGACCACGCTCAACTTCTTCACGCTTGGTACCACGTAGAAGAACACCAACGTTATCACCTGCTTCACCTGAGTCAAGCAACTTTCTAAACATCTCAACACCCGTACAAGTCGTCAACTGAGTGTCTTTAATACCTACAATTTCGATTTCATCACCGACGTTGACAACGCCACGCTCGATACGACCTGTTACAACCGTTCCACGGCCTGAGATTGAGAACACGTCCTCAATTGGCATAAGGAATGTCTTATCTGTATCACGCTCTGGAGTTGGGATATAAGTATCTAATGCTTCAACCAACTTCAGGATTGAAGGGATACCGATATCTGATGTGTCACCCTCGAGTGCTTTGAGTGCTGAACCAAAAACAACCGGTGTGTCATCACCTGGGAATTCATATTCTGTTAGAAGCTCACGGATTTCCATTTCAACAAGTTCAACGAGCTCTTCATCGTCAACCATGTCTGCTTTGTTCATGTAAACAACAATGTATGGAACACCGACCTGACGAGACAATAGAATGTGCTCACGTGTTTGCGCCATTGGTCCATCCGTTGCAGCGATGACAATAATAGCGCCGTCCATCTGAGCCGCACCTGTAATCATGTTCTTCACATAGTCAGCGTGTCCCGGACAGTCAACATGTGCGTAGTGACGAGACTCTGACTCATACTCGACGTGTGCTGTTGAGATAGTGATACCACGCTCTCTTTCTTCAGGAGCATTATCAATATCTGCATAATCCTTGAACTCACCGCCACGGGCTTCAGCCATCACCTTAGTAAGGGCTGCAGTTAAAGTCGTTTTACCATGGTCAACGTGACCAATCGTTCCCACATTTACGTGTGGTTTGGTTCTTTCAAATTTTTCTTTTGCCATTTTTAATCCCCTATTAAGAATTTAATTTTTCAATAACACCATCTGCAACATTTCTTGGAGCAGCAGTATATTTAGCAAACTCCATTGAGTAGTTTGCACGTCCTTGTGACATAGAACGAAGGTCTGTCGCATAGCCAAACATTTCGGCTAAAGGTACTTCAGCTCTAATTTGTTTTCCAGCAGGCGTATCATCCATCGCACTTACAATACCTCTACGACGATTAAGATCACCCATAACATCGCCCATGTAATCTTCAGGTGTTGAAACTTCAACTTTCATCATAGGCTCAAGTAACTGAGGATTAGCAAGTTTTACACCCTCTCTGATGCACATTGATGCAGCAATTTTAAATGCCATTTCATTAGAGTCGACATCATGGTATGAGCCATCATAGACTGTTACCTTAACATCAACTAATGGGAAGCCAGCAATAACACCATTCTGCATCTGCTCCTGAACACCTTTGTTGACTGCTGGGACGTATTCCTTAGGAATAACGCCACCTTTAATTTCATCAACAAACTCATAGCCACTTCCTGGCTTTTGAGGCTCTATGCGCAGATAGACATGTCCGTATTGACCACGACCACCAGACTGTTTAGCAAACTTATGTTCGTGCTCAACAAGAGTCGTAATTGTTTCACGGTATGCTACTTGAGGCGCACCAACGTTACATTCAACATCAAACTCACGCATCATACGATCAACGATGATATCTAAGTGAAGTTCACCCATACCAGCAATAATAGTTTGTCCAGATTCTTCATCTGATGAAACTCTAAATGATGGATCTTCATTAGCAAGCTTGCCTAGGGCAATACCCATCTTTTCTTGGTCAACCTTAGTTTTAGGTTCAACAGCAACAGCGATAACTGGCTCAGGAAATTCCATTCTTTCAAGAATAATTTTGTCCTTCATGTCACACAATGTGTCACCAGTAGTTACATCCTTAAGTCCAATCGCAGCAGCAATGTCTCCAGCTCTTACTTCCTTAATCTCTTCACGGTCATTTGAGTGCATTTGCACAATACGACCGATACGTTCTTTCTTGTCTTTGGATGAGTTGTATACAAAATCACCTGATTTCAAAACACCCGAGTAAACTCTAAAGAAAGTTAAATTACCAACAAACGGGTCAGTTGCAATTTTGAAAGCTAATGCTGCAAACGGTTCGCTATCTGACGGAAGTCTTGGCGCTACAGTTTCAGCTGCATCATCTAAGATTCCACTAATTGGTTCAACATCAAGTGGAGATGGCATATACATAATCATTGCATCCAGGACAGCCTGAACACCTTTGTTTTTGAATGCAGTACCACAAAACATCGGAATGATTTCATTCGCAATTGTTTGTAAACGGATACCTTCCTTAATTTCGTCATCTGTCAAAGTACCTTCTTCAAGATATCTTTCCATTAACTCTTCGTTTGCCTCGGCTGCAGATTCAATCATGAATTCACGCTTCTCATCAGCAAGATCCTGAAGCTCAGCAGGGACATCCTTGACTTCATATGTTGCGCCTTGGTCAGCCTCATTCCAGTATATTGCTTTCATTCTAATAAGGTCAACAACGCCCTCGAAAGCATCCTCAGCACCAATAGCGATTTGCATAGGGACAGGGTTAGCGCCTAATCTAGTTTTAACTTGCTCAACCACTCTCAAGAAATCTGCACCTGCTCGGTCCATCTTATTAACAAAACCGATTCTTGGTACGTTATATTTGTTGGCTTGTCTCCAAACTGTTTCCGATTGTGGCTCTACACCTCCAACAGCACAAAAAACGGCGCAAGCGCCGTCTAATACTTTAAGTGACCTTTCAACTTCAATCGTAAAGTCCACGTGTCCTGGGGTATCAATAATGTTGACACGGTGATCATCGAATTGACCATCCATACCATTCCAAAAACAGGTTGTCGCAGCTGAAGTAATTGTAATACCTCTTTCTTGCTCCTGCTCCATCCAGTCCATTGTTGCGCTACCGTCGTGAACTTCACCAATTTTGTGAGTACGACCTGTATATAAAAGAATACGTTCAGTTGTAGTTGTCTTACCGGCATCAATGTGTGCCATGATTCCGACATTACGATAACGATTAATAGGTGTGGTTCTTGCCATGATTGAGTCCTTAAATTACCAGCGGAAATGAGCAAAAGCTTTGTTCGCTTCTGCCATTCTATGAGTGTCTTCTTTCTTCTTGAATGCAGTACCACGGTTCTGAACCGCATCAAGAACCTCTCCTGCCAATCTAAGCTTCATACCCTTTTCACCACGTTTTCTTGAAGCTTCAATAATCCAGCGCATTGCTAAAGCAATCTTACGATCTGATCTGACTTCGACTGGGACTTGATAAGTTGAACCACCAACACGGCGAGACTTAATTTCGACTTGAGGACCAATATTCTCTAGAGCTTTTTTAAATGTTTCAATTGGCTCAGCATTACCTTTAGATTCAATAGTGTCCAACGCATCATAAACTATCTTTTCTGCAACAGATTTCTTGCCATCAAGCATAAGAATGTTTACAAATTTAGCTAGTACGAGATCGCCGTACTTAGGATCAGGTAATATTTGTCTTTTTGGTGCGGCTCTTCTTCTCATATTAGTATTCTCTTAAAAAATTATTTTTTAGGTTTCTTGGTACCGTATTTTGAACGGCCTTGCATTCTTCCATCAACACCTGTTGTATCTAACGCGCCACGAACAGTGTGGTAACGAACACCAGGCAAATCCTTTACACGACCACCACGGATAAGAATCACTGAGTGCTCTTGTAAGTTATGACCTTCACCACCAATGTAAGTAGTAACTTCAGCTGAGTTAGTCAGTCTGACACGTGCTACTTTTCTTAATGCAGAGTTTGGCTTCTTAGGTGTGGTAGTGTAGACACGCGTGCAGACACCACGTTTTTGCGGACAGCTATCCAAAGCTGGAACACCAGTTTTAACAATCTTCTTACTTCTTGGCTTTCTTACCAATTGGTTAATCGTTGACATATAGGTTAATACTCCAATATATTTAATTTTTCGCCCACTTTGGGGTGAATAAAGCCGGCAATTATACTTTGGTGGTATCTACGATGTCAATGAATATTGGTCTTTTTTTCGATACTTTCAAAAAAAGATAAGCAGGCCGAGTGGACCATTTTGAAGACTTCATCAAATTTCCCTTCGTAATAGGGATCAGGAACACTAGCTCCTGGATATTCCTTGGAATAATCTAACATTAATTCAATCTTTGAATGACTCTCTTTTGGACGCATTGAGATGAGTCTCTCGAGGTTGTCAGAATCCATTGCAATAATGTAGTCATAATAGTAAAAATCACTCTCGTGAACTTGTCGTGCTCTCTGGCTTGACAAATCAACGCCGTGATTGATAGCAGCTTGTTGCGCTCTTTGATCTGGGGAATTACCGATATGGTATGCGTGCGTTCCAGCTGAGTCTATTTCAAAATATTGAGACTTACTATTTTTTTCAACAATAGATCGAAATGCACCCTCTGCAGTTGGCGAACGACAAATATTACCCATACATACAAACAGAATTTTGTTTTTTAATTCCACTGATTTAGCTTAGATAATATGAATAGTATTAGCCTTCCCATCATGATGATTATATTTCAATTTGTGATGAGATTAAATTTTTGTTTGATGTGTCAGTGAGGATGAGTTTATCTACCTAGGAGTTTAAAGAGAGATCCCCCACAACTTCAAACTTTATTTATTTTTTAAGGGAGCGCATATCACTCAAGTCAATTGTTGAGTTATTATCTAAAGCTTCAAGTATTTGAAAAGCATTGTTTTGTATGTCTTCCATGACAGCATATATTCCTAACTCCTGAAGCTTTGACTTGTTATTATCCTTTAATTCCCATTTTCCTATGCACTTGCTTGAAGACATAATTTTTTCTAACCCACCCCAGTCATTTTTTTTAAATCTTGATCTAGCAGCCATAAATTCTGGTCCAGGATGATATTGGAAACAAATAGATGTGGAAAAATCGATATTGGCATATTTGATATGTAAGCGAACATCAAGCTTGTAATCATCAAGAACGTTTAAGTCTTTAAAGCCGACCAATAAAGCACCTGAGTTATCAAGTGGTAAGCCAAATTCAAATTTAGTAAATTGGTCTACTCCTTCAAAAATAACTTTGCCATTTTTTTTGATACTCGATTCAAACTTTATTGAATCCTCGGTTTCTTTAGTTTTGGCTAAACTAGTTAAAACCTTTTTAGTAATTATTACACTGCTATCATCTAACTTCTCATATAGTTCATCAGCTTCGAAAGCCTTAATTAAAGAAAAATTAAAGTCGCCTTGATTTAACAAAACCATACCGTTAGTCTTTTGAGATCCACTCGATAAATATAAATCGATATCCCCATCTTTATCGAGGTCTCTAAATCGAATGGCTTCAATATAGTCATTCCATTCATTACCTTCGTGAACAGGGACATAGTCATCAGGCGCTTCAACTAAAGGGAATATTCCGTGGTCTTTAAACCTCTTGTTGCCTAAGTTTTCAATGATTTGTATGGCTGTACCAACATAAAGTTTTCCTGCCCTACTATAGACAATATCTAGGTCGCCATCTTTATCCAAATCAGCTACTGAAACTTCAGGTACTGTCCCCCATTTCTTTTTATGTTGAGGTAAAGAGGTTTTAATATGTTTAGGAAAATTACCCCTACCGTCATTCCAAACAATGCCAGTAAACGCATTATTTTCAAATTCGTGCGCTCCCAGTAATACATCTAAATATCCATCGCTATCCATATCAGCAAGCTCTAGGGCAAAAGAAAAAATTCCCCCACACTTACGTTTATTTAAATAACCTGTTCCATCATTTATTAAGCACCATAAAGCTGTTCCTGTTTTCCCATTCAGCTCAGTGATAACTACATCCATATCACCATCATTATCAATATCACCCGTAGCGCCGCCGTGGTCAAATACTACAAAGTTGGAGTGGCTTAGATGTGTTTCTGATGATTCAACCCAAGTGCCGTTCGACTGGCTTAAAAAATAGCTATCCCTAACTCCATTGTGACCTCCGCCACCAATTCCGTGGTCAGCAACATAAAAATCAAGAATGTTATCGTTATTATAATCTGCAACAAGAATTTGCCTTCCCAATGACATTCCGCTATCTTCACGGTTATCTATAATGAGTTCTGGTGCATAAGTTAGTTTTTTATTGGCACCACCCAAGTAAAGCGATGGTAATGGTTTATATCCTTTACAAACATCACTCCCGCAAAGTCCACTAGTATCCTCACCAGTCACTTCAACGTTATTTGGGTTCATAGTGCCTATATAAATTACATCACTATAACCATCCTTATTAAAATCTACTATCTGCCAATACCTTCCAAACCAATATAATTTATCTGTTGGATATGGCTTCAGTGGTGGTTTGAAAAAGTCAATGTTAGGGTCATTTTCAATATCAATACCTGCTAATACTTTTGTATTTGAACTAGAAGAAGATGAAGATGAATTTTCAGTGCTACCACCTCCACAGTTATATACAAAATAAGTGCCATCAGCAGAAATACTCTTTACTGGATCACTCCCATCAGGACAACCTGCTGCGAGACCTTGGGCTGAGAAAAAGGATAGAATTAAGAGTATTAGAAACTTTCGCATGGGTTTGTTAAATTTAACTATGAATGATAATAAAAGTTTAATAATTTTCTTTTTTGAATTCGATAATCACATCATATGGATAAAAATTTTCGTCAAGGACATACTCTTTAGTATTGTTATCCCAAGACTTAATATCATCAAACTTTCCTCTCAACTGAAGTGAATCCATACTTCCCGAGAACTTAATAGTCTTAGGCTCTACCATATGCATAATTGGGTTGAGCTCAATTGAGGCTTTTATGTTTCCTTCTTTATCAACTACGCCTTCAAAAGTATCATAACTACTGATTGCACTCGTACTGAGATATCGGTATTTTCTCGCAATACTAATCTTCCCATCTTTAATTATAAATTGTGCAGTTCCAATATTTTTTTGTCCATCTGTCGGTTCAGTTCTTATTATGAGTGCGTAAGACCCGTCGAAGTTTTTAGCTGCCTCACCGACTTTTTTGACTTGCTCAAGAGGTTTGACAACATCAATGTTTTTGTCAGATGGCTTTAGAATATATAGTTTAATGGAATTGTAAACCTCTTCACCATTCATTATTTTCTTACCACTAATTTGTTTACCTACAAAAATAGCTTGCTCATTTAAAGTTACAGGATAAAACGATCTCATCCAATTAAAATTATCAATATCATTATATGACTTAAACTTCATTTTTGCCTGTTGAAGCATGTTGTTGTTGCGCGTATAGAAAGATGTTTTTTTTGTTTTTACTTGTGCCTGTGGAGTCGTGCAAGTTAACATAGGCTCATTCCAAGCTGACTGTTCATTAAAAAATAAATGGTGGCACCAATCATTGCCCTTCGTTATTTCACTTGTAGGTGATTGGGTTATTTCATCAGGCCTCTCTATTAACTTTCCATTTTTAATATCAAAGATCTGTAAGTATCTTCCTACCCACAAAGAATTGCTGCTATCGACAGTATTACTAGAAGCAATAATCTCTTCCTTGCCATCCGCATCTACATCAGCAACAAGAATCTCACCATAAACTGGAGCACCTTCTGTCTTTAGAATTGCTGGAGCTTTCACTTTGCTAGTTTCAGTGAATGAAGTATTTGAATCTTGCTTCATTAAGTATAAGTGCGCATCTCCCTTACCCGCTTCACTTCCAATGACTAGATATGCTTGATTATTCTCATCAAAAATCACCTCGCCCGATTGGATTGATGGTGCTTTTGAATATCCCTCGTAGTTTAATGTAATTCTTGTCTTATCAAAACCACCCATCTTGTTTGAATAAAGAATATAGCTTTCATTGGTGTAATCAACGCCCTTATATTTACATTTTGCTGGAAACTTAATGTAAGGACTATTTAGAACGACATAGTCGGTTACTTGATCGCCATTGAGGTCTGCAGCTGCAAGTCCATGAGAAACATCCCATAATTTTGGTAATGGTATCTCAGCTACATTTCCTGAAGCTGGGTCAAAAGTAATCAGATGGTTTTGACCTCCACAATTAGGTGGAAGGTTTTCAATACCCTTAGAGAAATCATAATTTGCTAGGTCTAGACCCATATCAGCAACAAAAATTTCTGTGAATCCAGTTTTTGGATTGATTGAGCTTCTAATTCTTCTTGGCCAATACAATAAAGGTAAAGCTTTTTGCACCTCTTTATCAACTTTATACTTTTTGAGGCTATCATTCCAAAATAATAACGCTGGCTTTGAAAATTCATTAGGGACATTTCTATGCTTTGAATTCATCGAAGCAATAGGGATTATTAGGTCATCATGTCCATCCTGATTTATGTCAAATGTTTCACCATGAACAGAAAATGCATAAAGGTTTGGATTTGTATTTTCACCAAGCTTTTTCAAATCAAACTCACCCACAGAGGCAAGAGATGCTTCAAACTCATTAGACTTCGCTTTAAAAGAGCTTGCAGTTTTTTTATTATCAAGAGTAACCTCTACAGGTGTAATTGGATTCATTGAGGTCTTTGGAGTTGTGAAGTAAGCCATAGCTGGTTTTATAACTTTATCTCTATCATTACAGCATTGGTAAAGACCGAAAAGCATAAAGTTTAGATTTTCTTTTTGCAATGTTAAGGTTCTACCTTTATAGGCTAAGACTTGTTTACCATTTAGCCAAAGATTTGCCAAACCAGTTTTATTATTCTCCCACTTCATTTCTAAATGAAAATTTGTCCACTTACCTCGCATGTCTTGTATTTGTGTTATTGGTATCCTAGATGTAGCCTTGCAGTCCCCATTCCATAGTTTCATTGTTTCAAAGTGCAAAACTCCTTTATCCTCGCCCCCTTGACTTGTAAATGATATATGTGCACATTCAGCATTATGAAACTCTCCAAGCAATAATTTACCACTATCTTGTATAGGAAAATCTTCTGGCAAGTAAACATCCCAGGTATACCACTGATACTTTGGCTGAATATCTCCTGGTCGATTATCTTCCCACACTTGTTCAACCATTTGGGACCTTACTGAATTTTCTCCACAGTCACTGCTTTCCATTTCACCAACCATATTATCCCAATCAATATCTCTTGTTTTAGATCCACATTCACTTCCAGTAGTGAATTTATGAACTTTGTTAAAATTTCCTGTCGGGTCAGTTATATAAGAATAGTCCTCAAGCTTGCCATTTTCTGTATCTAGTTCAAACTTAAGGTTTTTAACAGTTGATGAGGACGCTTTCTCATTACCACCACTACAGTTGTAAACAAAGTAAGTCCCATCCGCAGAAACACTCTAGACTGGATCACTGCCATCTGGGCAAGACCCGGCATATGATTGAATTGAAAATAAAAGGAAAGTTAATAGAAAGAATAATTTTTTCATAAAATGATTATAAATCAATGTGAACTATTTATCTAAAACAAATTGAGGAAATTTAATTTGGGCTATTTCTGATAGTAATCTGTATTATATATATGAGAGTTCTCAGGCTTAATTATATTAACTAAAGAGACAATTATGTGGCCCATGATTGCTAAATAATATTTATAATCTTGTTAATATAACAAACACCAACTTTACTAAGCCTGTGGGTAAATCGCTAATCGATATCGCCAAAGAAGTCATTCAAACTGAAGCTGACTCCGTTGAAGCACTCAAAGACAGAATTGATCAAAATTTTGAAAAGGTTTGTCAGACGTTAATAAACTGTCCTGGAAAAGTTGTTCTCATTGGAATGGGTAAGTCAGGTCATATCGCGAAAAAAATCTCTTCTACCCTTGCATCAACTGGAACCCCTGCATTCTATTTACATCCTGGTGAGGCTGGTCATGGCGACCTAGGAATGGTTAGTCATGATGATGTTGTAATCATGATTTCCTATTCTGGGGAATCTGATGAGATTATTGCACTGCTTGCAGGCATCAAAAGAATGAATGTGCCCGTCATCAGTATGACTGGGAATGCAAAGTCTTCAATCGCCTCATCTAGTGATTTTCATTTGGATGTCAGTGTCGACAAGGAAGCGTGCCCTAACAATTTAGCACCAACCTCGAGCACGACAGCGGCTTTGGTGATGGGTGATGCAATCGCTGTTTCACTTATCTCTGCAAATAATTTCACAGCAAAAGATTTTGCCATGTCTCACCCTTCAGGCTCTCTAGGTAGAAGACTACTCACGCTTGTCTCCAGCATTATGAAGTCAGGGAAAGATATTCCAATGGTTTCTAAAGAGACACTGCTCATTGATAGCCTTTTAGTGATGAGTGAAAAAGCACTTGGAATGGTCCTCATTGCCGAAAATGAAAAGCTTATCGGTATATTTACTGATGGTGACTTAAGAAGGGCATTAGAGTCTAATATAGATTTTCAAAAGTTAGCTATTGGGGATGTCATGACTAGGGATTGTAAATCCATTGAGCCACAAGAACCTGCACTATCAGCAATGCAGTTGATGGAAAAATACAGCTTAAACTCATTGCCGGTTGTTGACCAAAGTAACAAGATAGTTGGCGCAATAAACATGCACACCTTGATTCAAGCAAAATTATTTTAATCAGTTGGCCATTACCTCTATAGGTATGAATAACAATGGACATTAAACACCTCTTATCCGGTATTGTTGAGACATCTGAAGTCTTTGATGTTTCTGGCCTGTCACTCAATTCGAAAACTCTGACTAAGGGAGATGTATTTGTTGCACTTCAAGGTGAAAAAAGTCATGGTGCAGATTATATCGACAGTGCCATTGAAAATGGCTGCGTTGGAGTTTTAATAGAGGGAAAAGACTTTGATTGTGACTTACCAACTATCAGAATTGACAACCTCAAGCCTAAGCTGTCTAAGCTGTCTCAAAATTTCTACACCAAAGCAAAGGATGTTAATCTCATTGCAGTTACTGGGACAAATGGCAAGACCTCTGTCAGTCATTTCATTTCTCAGCTATTAGATTTTTTAGGGATTGATAATGGCGTCATTGGGACGCTTGGAATTAGCAAGACTCAAAAGAAGAGTATCAACACAACGCCAGACATCCTCTCAATTTACAGTTCACTTGAAGAATACAGCAATCAGGGAATTAAGCTTGCCGTCATTGAGGCCTCTTCTCATGCACTCATGCAAGATCGACTTGAGGGGCTTTCATTTATTCAGGGCATCTTTACTAACTTGACTCAAGATCATCTTGATTATCATGAGACGATGGACAATTACCGAGAGGCCAAAGTCAAACTATTTCAGAATGGCTTCTCAAAAAAAGCTATTATTAATCGGGATGATGAAAGTCACCAATACTTTTTAGATAATGCCTCTGACAAAGATCCAATAATGTTTGGAATTGATGATTTAGAATTCTTTAAAAATAGCGAGAATGGTTTTATTTGTCAGCTCAACAATTACGTCTTTGAGTTACCCTTGGTGGGAGAATTTAACCTTTCGAATGCGATTGCTGCATACCAAAGCGTCAAATGTTTGGGATACAGTGACGACCAAATTATTCCTTTTCTTGCAAAGCTTTCTCCGCCGCCTGGAAGAATGCAGCAGCTAGAAAACTCTCACATTTGGATAGACTATGCTCACACTCCTGATGCGCTCGATAATGCCCTTTCTACGCTCAGAAAGCACTACCCTGAATTTATAATTAGAGTCATATTTGGATGTGGCGGGGATAGAGATAGAGGGAAAAGACAGATTATGGGCAAGATAGCGAGCGAGCGAGCTGACAGCATGATTTTGACTAATGATAATCCCAGGAGTGAGAATCCTCAGTCAATCGTTGATGACATTCTTGCTGGAACAAAAGTTGAAAATGATGTTCACGTCATCTTAGATCGGGGTGATGCAATAAAGTCAGCCATCCAGACTCTTGGGGAGAAAGAGGCACTGCTCATAGCCGGTAAAGGCCACGAAACGACTCAAGTTATAGGATCCAAAACTCATCAATTTAGTGATGTCGAGGTAGCGCTGAATGCTCTCAACTAGTATCCAAAAAATTGCTGAGGTTGTCAACGGCAAGTTAAATAGTAACGAAGCTATAGAGTTTAATGGGGTTTGTACTGATACTAGGTCAGAAATTAATGGGAAGCTTTTCATTGCACTCGAGGGTCCTAATTTTGATGCCCATAGCTTTGCAAAACGGGCAGAAGAGTTAGGTGCTAGTGCAATCATTGCTCATAAAAAAATTGATTCAAACTTGCCTGTTATTCAAGTCAAACATACTGAGAAGGCTTACCAAGACATTGCAGCCTGGCACCGCCAATCTCATTCGCCCACTGTCATTGCAATTACAGGAAGTAATGGCAAAACTTCGACTAAAAATATGCTCAACTCTATTTTATCTCTTGCCGCACCAACTCATTGCACCAAAGGGAATTTAAATAATCACCTTGGTGTTCCAAAAACGCTACTTGAGCTAGAAGAAAAACATCAGTTTTGCATTATTGAGATGGGAGCAAATCATAAACATGAAATCACACTTCTATGCGCCATTGCTCGGCCAGATATTTCAGTCATTACCAATGCTAATAATGCGCATTTAGGTGAATTTGGAAGTGAGCAAAATCTCGTTAAAGCAAAGGGCGAGATATTAGAGTCTTTATCTAAAGACGGGCTAGCCATAATCAATAAATCATCTCCCCATACAAAGGCTTGGGAAGAAATGTCTGGCACTGAAAGCTTAACTTTTTTTGGTGATGATAGTGCTGTATTTGCGAGCGAGATTGAAGAGAATAAATCTAAAATTAACTTCAACCTTAACTTCAACGGCAAATCTATAAACATAAACCTCTCAATGATTGGACTGCATCAGGTTGATAACGCCTTGGCTGCCGCTAGCTGCGCATTAGAGCTTGGAATTAAACCAAACATTATTAAGAAAGGCCTCGAAAACGCTCTCTCAGAAAAAGGTCGACTGGAGCTAATTGAACTTGAAAATTTTAGGATACTTGATGATAGTTATAATGCAAATCCGCAGTCAATGAAGGTGGCTATTGATGCGATTAGTAATTTCTTAGGCGAAAAAGTTTTAGTGCTCGGCTCTATGGGCGAACTCGGAAAAGATTCAATCAAATTGCATCAAGAAATTGGTGAGTATGCGCGTCAATCCAACATTCATCATCTCTTAACAATTGGAGAAGATGCTAAGGAATATCAGGGCAAACAGTTTGAAGATATAAACTCTATATACAAGTCAATTCAAAATAATCATCAAGGCTCTACAATCTTAATCAAAGGATCACGGATGATGCGGCTAAATGAATTGGTTGATATTTTAGTAAATAGCGCAAACTCTTCTTGACCTTTAGATGAAACATGGCGATAATTACGCTGCTGCGCTCGTAGCTCAACTGGATAGAGTACTCGGCTACGAACCGAGCGGTTGCAGGTTCGACTCCTGCCGAGCGCGCCAACCTTCTAAAGTTTATTCTAAACGCAACGAGTCTTTGATAGAATTAACATTATGATGACTCTCCCGAACCTAATCACCCTATCAAGAATCTGCTTAATTCCGGTTTTTATTGGTTTATTTTACTTGCAACCTGACTATGTAGATGGAAAGCCAGGAGAAATTCTAGAGTCGCTATCTGAGAATAGTCTTAGCTGGGTTCATTACTCAATTGTGGCGATCTTCGTTCTTATAAGTGCAACTGATTTTATAGATGGCTTTTTAGCAAGAAGACTAAATCAGGTCTCTAAACTGGGTGCGTTTCTCGATCCGGTTGCAGACAAATTGTTAGTTTGTACAGCACTTATTCTTCTGGTCGACTATTATCACACTTGGTTTGTAACTATCCCTTCGATCATTATTATCTCTAGAGAAATTCTTGTTTCTGCCCTCAGAGAATGGATGAGTGAGGTTGGCCAAAGGGCCAATGTTGCAGTATCTTGGATTGGTAAATCAAAAACCTTTGTTCAAATGGTGGCGATAATATTTCTGCTGATTCATCAACCACTCTTCACATTTTCAGAAGAAGAGATAAACGTAATAGGATTTATACTGTTGTTTTTTGCAACATTTCTCACTTTGTGGTCTGGCATAAAATATCTCATTGCCGGCTTAAAAACATTTGACAGTTAGAAAAAAAACACTATAATTTCACACCTTGTGCGGGAATAGCTCAGCTGGTAGAGCATCACGTTGCCAACGTGAATGTCGCGAGTTCGAATCTCGTTTCCCGCTCCAAATTCTAACTGCGTGTTTTGGCCTGTAAAAGACAGGCTTTTTTTAGTTAAAACTATAATGGCTGGGTAGCAAAGCGGTTATGCAGGGGCCTGCAAAGCCTTTTAGACCGGTTCGACTCCGGTCCCAGCCTCCACCTTACTGAAGCTTATCTAGAAGATCTATTGAGTCTTAATGACATTCGTTAAAAACAAGTGCCTGACACTTTTCGCACTTACTTTTATCGAGCCTATCGTAAAGCACTTTAATTGCCTCTGACTTTGTGTCAAAGAAATTATCACGACCAATCTCATTCACAAAGTTAACCTTTTCCATAAAATCAAAGGTCGAAGATTTAACGGCGACGAAATATAGGCTACCATTTATTGCCTTAAGTCGTTTGTTCTCATTCAAAAGCGCCTCAATGCCAGCAAGGTCTATAAAGTTGACGCCACTTGCAACAATCAAAATATGGTAAATTCTTTGGTTATCAACAATTCTACTGAGTTGCTTTTGAATATGATTAATTGAGCCAAAATAGATTGACATATCAATTCGAATGATTTTTAGTTGTGGGCACTGTACCAAAGGCGCTTTTCTAATGCTTTGCAGTCTCCTATCACCTTCACCAGGTGGCGTGGCAAATGCAAGCGTATGAACATCTGGAGTTGAGGTTTTGGCAATGAAGAGCATCAAGGATAACAACACTCCTAAATAAATTGCAAACTCCAACTCAAACAATAAAGTAGCAAGAAATGTTGCTGTAAAGATAACGCTTTCCGACTTACTATATTTAAATGTTTTTTTAATATTTTTAAAATCAACTAGGTTATAGGCAACAAGCAAAATAATTCCTGCCATTGCTGCAAGCGGCAAATAAGCGATAAATGGAGCAACCAAAAAAACAATTAACATCAAAAAAAGTGCCGCCAGAATAGCTGAAAGAGGCGTTCTTGCTCCAGCTTCAAAGTTTACACCTGATCTAGTAAAGGATCCAGAGGAGGCATAGCTGGAAAGGAAACTTCCAATAATATTGGACGCACCTTGGCCAATAAATTCCTGGTTGGCATCAATTCTCTGATAAGATTTAGTTGCAATTGACCTACCAATTGATGACGCCTCTATAAGGCCCAATAGAGCAATAGCAAAAGCCTCAGGCGCAAGTCCTTTTAATGAATTTAATGAGAAGTCTGGTGTTGACAATGGCGGAAAGTAAGCGGGCATTGCACCAACAGTTTTTATCGTGTCCGTGAGTCCACTTAAATAAAATGCGAGAACGCCACCAACAAGCATGCCAATTAAAAGATTAGGGTACTTTGGCCTTAAGATTTTGACCAAAATTGCACTCATTAATGTTCCGAGTCCAACAATTAATAAATATATATTAAACTCACTAACGCCCCAATATATATCAAACCATGTGTGAATAAAATCTTCTCCTCTTGCTATGTCAATCCCAACAATATATGGAATTTGACTACTTGCAATGAGCAGTGCTGCTCCTGCTGTAAATCCAATCACAACATTATGAGAAACAAAGTTAATTAACAGTCCAAATTTAGCTAAGCCGAATACAAGTTGATAGACGCCTGCTAAAAAAGTAAGTGTCAAAGCTAACGCAACAAACTCTTCAGTGCCTGGCTCTGCATACTTACTGACTGCTGCAAAAACAACAATTGAAATCGCTGTGGTTGGACCTGAGACAAGATGAAACGAGGATCCAAAAAGTGCAGCGATGACAGGGACCACCATCGCGGTGTAGAGGCCGTATTCTGGGGGCATTCCAGCAATTGTTGCAAACGCAACACTCTGGGGAAGAACAATAATTGCACCAGTCAAACCTGCGAAAAAATCAGCCTTAATTGTCTCCAAAGTGGTCAGCCTAAACCAAACTAAAAATGGAAAAATTTTTGCTAATTGAATCATAAATGTTGCGGCTTAAAAAGTGTTGTTATACGGTGGGTCGTAGATTATATAGTAATTCCTAGGTGCTTATAGTTCCGTAGAAATATTAATTCATTATGGTCCATATTACATTTGAACAAAAAACATATAGACAATAGTTCCAGAAACAATACTCAACAATGCGTTTCTCTTTAAAACTTGAAGTCCAACGGTTACTGCCAGGGCTAATAAAGTATAAAAAATCTCAGTTGACAAGTAGTCAACCTCTTTCAACATATAGATAACAAGAATCGTCATTACCATTGGCGGTGTATTTTTTACAACAAAGTTGAGCTTAGTATTCTCTTTACCTGGTGAGAACAGCAGGAAAGGAGTCAGTCTTGTGAGATAGGTCGATAATGCCATCACAATCATCGCAGCAAAAAGATATTCTATTTCATTCATAATGAGATTTGTTTATCAGTCGAAAAAAAAGTATTGAGCCTATTGAGATCATAATAGCCACAAGAAGCATGTGTTCTATAAAAAACATCAAAGCAATAAAAGAGGAAAAAAATCCAACAACAAAAGGCAATAATCGTTTAACCATGATCCATTGCTCGATTAGTAAAACCACAAATAATGCAGTGGCTGCAAACTCCATTCCATCTGTGTTGAAAGATAAAATCTCTGAAGATAAAGCGCCAATGGTACAACCTAAAACCCAATAGCTCTGTGCAAATAAAGTAATAAAGAAAAAATAACTTTTTTTATTTAAATCTTTAGGAATATTAATCGATGTCATAAGCGCATATGTCTCATCTGTAAGCCCAAAAATCAGATAAAACTTTTTTAAATTCCAACTACCAAAGCTTTCAAGAAAAGCAATACCGTAAAACATATGTCTAGAATTTAGTAAGAAAGTTGACATTGCAATTTCAACCAGACCAACGCCAGCAGCCAAAAGTCCGATGGCCATGAACTGCGCTGCACCTGCATAAACAATAACCCCCATGAGGGAAGCGAAATACCAAGGGTAGTTTAATTCTTGAAATAATAGCCCAAACGCAATTCCTAGAGGAACAAAACCAAATAGGATGGGTAGAGATGTTTTTAGAGCGGCTCTTATCATTTCGTAGACTTCTTATAAAACTTAATTTTAAATTTATAACGAATAAGTAATATTGTAATCAAAAGAAAAAAAATAAAACATATATATTAATTCATGTATACTTTTTTTGGTAGAAAATTAGTACTTTTTAGATCAAGATTTAATTGACTTATTTTAGCAATTAAACCTATGATAACATATGGTTAACTCATATATATGAGTTTAAAAAATCTAAAAAATTTATTAAACATTTATAAGAATTATATGTCCAAACTTGTTCCACCTCACGGAAGTAAAGAACTCAAAATCCTTGCCTTAGAGGGTGATGATTTAAAAATTGAGCAGAAGAAATCGAGCTCATTAACCCAGATTGTTTGCTCTTCTAGAGAATTCGGTGATGTCATCATGTTTGGTATAGGGGGCTTTACTCCTCTTGATGGTTTTATGAATAAGGCAGATTGGTTAAGTGTATGCAACAACATGACACTAGAAAATGGCATTTTTTGGCCTATCCCTATCACCCTATCTACAGATGACGAGGACATTAAAGTAGGGCAAGAAGTTGCGATTATATATGAAGAAACGAATGAAATAATTGCAACAATGCTTATTTCAGAGAAATATACAATCGACAAGGAGCTTGAATGTAGAGAGGTATTTAAGACAAATGATACCGACCATCCTGGTGTAGCAATTGTCATGGATCAGGGTAAATATAATCTTGCTGGCTCTCTAAAGGTTTTGTCTGATGGCGGCTTTCCTCAGCAATATGGTGAGCTTTACATGACCCCTTCAGAAACCCGCTCTTATTTTGATGAAAAAGGCTGGTCTACCATTGCTGCATTCCAAACTAGAAATCCCATGCATCGCTCCCATGAGTACTTAGCAAAGATTGCGATAGAAATATGTGATGGTGTCATGATTCACTCCACATTGGGAGAACTAAAGCCGGGAGATATCCCTGCTGAAGTTCGATTAGAAGCCATATCAACATTAATTGAAAACTACTTTGTCAATAATACTGTTCTTCAATCAGGGTATCCGTTAGATATGAGATACGCCGGCCCAAGAGAGGCGTTATTACATGCTTTGTTTAGACAAAATTATGGCTGCTCTCATTTAATTGTTGGTCGGGATCATGCTGGTGTTGATGATTATTATGGTCCGTTTGATGCTCACAACATCTTTGATGATATTGGCAATGATTTAGTGACTAAGCCATTAAAAATTGATTGGACCTTTTGGTGTAACAAGTGTGCTGGAATGTCTAGCATGAAAACCTGTCCCCATAATCATGAAGACAGGCTCCTTCTATCTGGATCAAAATTAAGACATCTTCTCAGTGAAAGTGAGGAAGTGCCGGAAAATTTTTCGAGACCAGAGGTCTTAAAGATTCTCCGAAAATATTACTCTGAAATAAAGGATAGCGACAAAGTCAAAGTTGAACTAAAGGGGCACTCAGCAAAGTAGACAATGATGACAATAAATAATAAGTACTGGTCCATTAGTTATGAGTTTTCTGGTTCTATAAAATTCACACTTCTAGTACCTGCTTCACCTACAATTGCACGCTCGGATATATAGTGCATTTAGTTTTCAAAAGTAGTTTGTAATGCAATTAATTAAAGGAAGAATATAACATGATCTCTATAAACCCATTTTCTGAAATGTCGGCTCTCATTCCATCGTTTGTGATGCAAACCTATGTAGTTGTGATGTTTCTTCTTGTGATTGGCGCAACTCTTTTTGATGTTGTCCACAAAAAAAGTGCCAAGTACTTTTTTAATAACTCAGAGAAGGCCAAAAAATCTGCCACAAGAGAGGTTGGCTCAGGAGAGAAGGCTTCAATTGCTTTTAAAACTGCTACCAATGAAGTCTTAACTTCTTCGGAGTTTTGTAGCACTAGAAGAAGGCTCGCTCACCTTCTTACGATGTATGGTTTTGTGCTGTTTGTCATAGCGACAGCAGTCATGATATTCTCATACTCCACTCCAAGCTCTGTAACTCCTTCACTTTGGCCATTACTTTGGCACTTTGGTGCGGCTATGTTGTGTGTTGGAGGCTACTGGTTTTGGTTTTTCATTAGGGTTGATGTTGCCGCAGAGGGAAACAAGTGGTACAGAGTAATGAGAGCAGATCTCTTCGTTCTATCACTCATAGCGATGGCTACTTTTGCACTGATTTGGTCCTATTGTCAAGCTAACGGTGTTGCTGTTTGGCAGACCCTATTCTTTGGTCTCTTCATCGTCGCAAGCACTGTTCTTTTTGGTGGCGTTCTATGGTCAAAATTTGCCCACATGTTTTATAAACCGGCTGCTGCGTTTCAAAAAAGAGTTACTAAGGCAGATGGATCAAGAGAAAATCTTCCTGAACCCGCAGACATGCCAGAGAAATTTGGCCTTGGAATCAAACGTGAAGCACCACGTCACTATTAATAATTAATTTTTCGGAGAAAATATTATGCCAACTTTTGTATACATGACAAGATGCGATGGATGTGGACACTGCGTTGATATCTGCCCATCAGATATTATGCACATTGACAAAACAATTCGACGTGCAGTCAACATTGAACCAAATATGTGTTGGGAATGCTACTCATGTGTAAAAGCATGTCCTCAAAATGCAATTGACGCAAGAGGTTATACTGACTTTGCTCCCCTTGGTCACAGTGTTAGAGTTCTTCGTGAGGAAGAAAAAGGAATAATTTCATGGAAAATTAAATTTAGAGATGGTCGTGAGAAGAATTTTGTCTCACCCATCACAACGCAACCATGGGGGGAGAAGATCCCTAAACTTGGTGATCTAGAGGTTCCTGATCAGGCAGCTTTGGACTCACAACTTTTGTGTTTTGAGCCTGACGCACTTAATGTAGAAACTGGTTTGCCTGTCATCAGTAAGGACAAGCTAAAAGAGGGAGTGTATTACTAATGGCAAAAAGAAAAACTGTTTGGGAAGACTGTGACATTCTAGTTGTTGGAGGTGGAATGGCTGGAACGGGTGCCGCCTATGAGGCGAGATACTGGGGCCGTGACATGAGAATTATTTGTGCAGAAAAGGCAAACATTGATCGAAGTGGTGCGGTTGCACAAGGCTTATATGCCATCAACTGCTATATGGGAATGCAATGGGATGAAAACCAACCTGAAGACCATGTAAGGTACGCCAGAAATGACTTAATGGGGCTTGTGCGTGAGGACCTTGCTTTCGATATGGCTCGACATGTTGACTCAGCTGTTCATAAATTTGAAGAATGGGGCTTACCCATTATGAGAAATGAAGAAACTGGGCGTTATCAGCGTGAGGGTAAGTGGCAAATCATGATTCATGGAGAGAGCTACAAGCCAATCGTTGCAGAGGCTGCTCGTAAGTCAGTTGATAAAATATATAACCGAATAATGATTACGCATCTATTGATGGATGAAGCCAAAGAAAACCGTGTAGGTGGTGCAGTAGGATTTAACTGTCGAACAGGTGATTACCACGTTTTCAGAGCTAAAGCCGTTATTGTTGGCGCTGGTGGCGCTTCACATATTTTCAAGCCTCGCTCAGTTGGCGAGGGCATGGGTAGAACTTGGTATGCTCCATGGAGTAGTGGTTCTGCTTACGCACTTCCTATTCAAGTTGGCGCCAAGATGACACAAATGGAAAACCGAATCGTATTAACTCGATTCAAAGATGGATATGGCCCCGTTGGCGCTTACTTTCTTCACCTCAAAACCTATACTCAAAATACTTATGGTGAGGAGTATGAATCTAAGTGGTATGAGCATACTAAAGCAATGGTGGGTGAGTACATTGATCATACTCCAACTCCGACTTGCTTAAGAAACCATGCATTTATTGAAGAAGTCAAGGCAGGAAGAGGGCCGATTCATATGGTTACAATGGAAGCCTTCCAAGATCCACATCTTGAAGTCATTGGCTGGGAAAACTTCCTAGGGATGACTGTTGGTCAAGCTGTAGTTTGGGCATCACAGAATATTGATCCTAAATATACAAACCCTGAGCTTACAACTTCTGAGCCTTACGTTATGGGTTCTCATGCGACCTGTTCAGGTGCTTGGGTGAGTGGTCCTGAAGACATTTCCCCTCCTGAGTACTTCTGGGGATACAACAGAATGCTGACTGTAGATGGACTCTTTGGTGCGGGTGATACGGTTGGTGGAACTGCACACAAATTCTCATCGGGCTCTTTCACGGAAGGAAGGATAGCGGCTAAAGCTGCTGTCAAGTACATCCAAGATATGGGTGACGATAAGATCCAAGTTAGCAACAAGCAGTGTGAAGAGCTTAAAGAAATAATTTTTAAGCCACTTGAAAACTATACTATTGGTCGTAACGAAATTACTGCTGGTACAGTTTCTCCTAGCTACTTGCTGCCAATTCAAGGTCTTCAAAGACTTGAAAAAATTATGGATGAGTATGTTGGTGGTATTAGTGTAAATTATATGACTAATGCTCATCTTCTTAATCGCGGTATAGAGTTGCTAGGTATTCTTCAAGAAGATCTTGAGCATATCGGTGCAGAAGACTTACACCAGCTTATGCGTGGATGGGAATTGAAGCATCGCACAATAACCTCTGAGTGCGTTGCTCAGCACACCCTGTTTCGTGAAGAAACTCGTTGGCCAGGATACTATTATCGAGGCGATCATATGAAACTTGATGATGACAATTGGCACTGCCTGACTGTCTCTAGACGTGATCCAAAGACTGGTGAATGGGCAATGGAAAAAGCCCCTCTTTATCACATAGTTGATTAGTCAACAATAGATTAACTGTGAATTGAGGCCTCTTACATGAGGCCTCAATAATTTTAACTACTGGATGAACAAATGAACCTTCTTGAAAAAACTAATGATGAAATTCTTGAAATAGCAGAACCACTATGGGATGATTTGGTTGTATCATCAAATAAACGTGACTATCTAGGCTTCATTAAGCATTTTTCAAAAGAAATGCTACTCGGTGCCAATGAAATTGAGATTGGCAAACAATGGACAAAAAATAAAATGTTGTCTAGCCTTTCTGTTGAGAGGGAATTTTTAGGTTGTCTTAGGCGTGGTGAATACATAACAGTCCTATATAAACAAACAAGTGATGAGGTGCCTGGAGAATTCTTAGGTCGCCTTGTTTTGGGAATTGAAGAAGGTAAAGTTAAAATATTTGGTGCAACAATTTTCTGATTAAAGACATGAGTAATACAATTACAACGAATAAGTTTGTTGAACTAACCTATAGAATCATAGACCAAACCAATGGCGAGGTTATAGAGCAGGTTGAAGAACCCTTAGGTTATGTTCAAGGCGACAATACGCTCCTATTTAATCAGATTACTAAAGAGTTAGAGGGTAAATCAGTTGGAGACGAAGTAGAGATTCTTCTTAAGGCTGAGGACGCCTTTGGTCCAGAATTAGATGAGTTGATTATTACAGATGATATCAATAATGTGCCTTTAGAGTATCGATTTATTGGTGCAGCTGTCACTATGCAAAATGATAAAGGCGGCACTAAAGATTTTATTGTTTCAAGTATTGAAGATGGCAAACTTACCATCGACGGCAATCACCCTCTTGCAGGAAAAGATATTATTTTTTATGTTGAAGTGTTATCAGTTCGAGATGCAACCGCTGATGAAATCATTGAGGGCGGATCAATCGATTAAGGCTATTTGATTCATTAGAAAGCGTCATCAAAAATCTGTGGCTCAATATCCCATTCATTTTCACTTTTAATAGTCAGCTGAAGGCATTTTGCTGCGCCATAATTCCGAATCTTTCCAGCTGAACCTGGATTGACTACCCAAGTCGACCCCTCTTTATCAATAACCTGTTTATGAGTGTGCCCATAAACAACTAACTTGGCATTGGGATAAGTATCCCTTAAAGAATCATGACTTGGCTGAACATGCCCATGCAAATGACCATGCTCTATCGCTATATTGCCGCCAGGAAGGTTGAGCATCTCGACCTCCCCAAGTGAATTAATATGAACATCATTATTGCCCTTAACAGCAATCATTTTTTGTTTTGGTCTGAGCACAGCTAGAGAATCTTCATCAATAATATCACCAGCATGAATTACAAAATCACAGTCATTCATGAGCTTTATAATTTGAGGATGAATTACTCCATGAGTATCCGAAAGGATGCCGACCTTTATCACTATTAGAGAGATTTCAATCTAAGTCTTAGCGCGTTGAGCTTAATAAAACCCTCCGCATCTTTTTGGTTGTATGCACCCTCGTCGTCCTCGAATGTTGCAATTTTCTCACTGAACAAACTGTTGTCAGATTTTCTACCAACAACTGAAGTGTTGCCCTTGTAGAGCTTTACTCTGACAACACCACTTACATTCTCCTGAGAGGCATCAATAGCTGCCTGCATCATTTCACGCTCTGGCGCAAACCAAAAACCATTGTAAATAAGTTTGGCGTATTTCGGCATTAGCTCATCTTTAAGATGTGCCGCTTCACGATCCAAAGTTAATGACTCTATCGCACGATGCGCTTTTAGCATGATGGTTCCAGCTGGGGTTTCATAACAGCCACGTGATTTCATTCCAACAAAACGATTTTCTACGATATCAAGGCGGCCTATACCATGCGCACCAGCAAGCTGATTCAATGTCTCCATTACTTTTGCTGGTGACATGGGCACTCCATTAATTGCTGTAATGTCACCTTTTTCATAAGTTAGCTCTATATATTCAGGCTTATCAGGAGCGCTCTCTGGAGACACTGTCCAACGCCACATGTCATCTTCAGCTTCTTGCCATGGGTCTTCTAAAAGATCACCCTCATAAGAGATGTGGAGTAGATTCGCATCCATAGAGTATGGAGATTTTTTTGATTGTTTCTTATAATCAACCTCAATGTTATGCTTTTCAGCATAGTCCATTAAGCTCTCGCGAGATGACAAATCCCACTCACGCCATGGGGCTATAATCTGAATTTCAGAATTTATAGCATAAGCATTTAATTCAAACCTTACCTGATCATTTCCTTTTCCAGTAGCTCCATGAGAGATCGCGTCAGCACCAACTTCCTTAGCAATCTCTACAAGTCTTTTAGAAATTAAAGGTCGAGCGATAGAGGTACCTAAAAGGTATTCGCCCTCATAGATTGCATTTGCTCTAAACATTGGAAAAACAAAATCACGTGCAAACTCTTCTCTCAAGTCTTCAATATAAATTTCTTTGATTCCCATTGCTTCAGCCTTTAATCGGGCTGGCTCAACTTCTTCACCTTGACCAATATCTGCCGTAAAGGTAACTACCTCACAACGGTATGTATCTTGGAGCCACTTAGCAATGATGCTAGTGTCTAAACCACCCGAATATGCCAATACAACTTTTTTCATTATTTACTTATGTAGTTAAATTCTTTTTGATAGAGTACTTCACCATCCGCACCGAGCACTTCAACGCTCCATTCTCCAATCCAAGTCGGCCACAAATTTTTCGAAGACCAGACTCTCCATCTTGGTCCGCCAACATCAAGTACAACCTCTGCCATTACTTTGTTGTTGTATATCCAGCGATGTGTAACTCGCTGACCTTGAAGGTTACGGATATTTGTAAAAAAATAGATTTTACCCAAAGAATTGTCAAGCTCTTCAATAATATTGACAGGGGTTCTATCTTTAATTTCTAGAGCAAAGACTGCTTTTGAGATGTTTTGATGCGGCCAATCGTTAGCCAAAACATTGAAAGTGATGAGTAAGCTAAATATGAATGTGATTAATTTTTTCATCTATTCCACCCAATTAATAACATGTTCGAATAATTGATCTTCGGTAATTTCGTTATCCCTGTAGGTTCTGCCTCTAACTGAAATCCCTGCTAAATGAATGCTATTTTTGTCACCACTGATAAGTGGGTGCCATTCATGAAGGCCTTTTCCTTCATATAGTAACCGATATCCACAAGTAGTTGGAAGCCAATTAAACTTTTCATCCCAATCTGGATTAATAGTTAAACAGTCTGAGACATACTTTTGACGATCTGAATAGTGTGGACAAGAACAGCTCTCTTCATCGAGATAATGACACACAACATTTGTAAAGTAAACTTTCCCAGTACTGTCGTCTTCTAACTTATGCAGACAGCATCGACCGCATCCATCACAGAGAGACTCCCACTCCTCAGAACTCATTTCATGAAGCGACTTAGTCTCCCAAAAAGGTGTGTTTAAATTTTCCAAAGTTATTTAGAAGTTCTCTTTAATGTTAAGTTCACACTCAATTATAAACTCAATGAAGAATATAGTCTTTCAATACCAATAGCTACGCCAGAGCAATTAGGGATACCTTTTTCAAGATCCTCCAGGAAGCCGTTGTCAAGAAACTCAAATGGCTTAGATAAGGCCTTCCTTTTATTTAGTTCAGTGTTAAAGCGGTCCCGGTAATCTTGCGCAGACTGGATTTCTTGGTAGCCATTTGCAATCTCAGTTCCATTAATATACATTTCAAATCGATGTGCTACAGGGCCATCAATTTCTGCAAGAGCGGCCTGCTGCTTCGGAAAATCATAGACAAAGCATACGGGGATCTCTTTGAGCCTTGGTTCAATCAAATGAACAAAAAGAAGCATTTGAATATCTTCAATCCAATCATAATCGGAGCTCAAACCCAATGAATTCGTTATTTCCTTGAGATCATTAATATCACTATTGAGTATATCGATATTTGAATACTCAAAAAAGACCTGGGCATATGAGAACTTCTTAATCGGCGCATTTTTTCCAAGAGCATCCAATAGCTCTATGATTTCATCCATCAGTTGATGGATATTAAATTCAATACGATAAAACTCAAGCATTGTGAACTCATTAGAGTTAATTCTGCCATACTCATTGTCTCTAAAGACCTGACAAATTTGAAAAATATCACCACTACCTTTTGATAAAAGTCGCTTCATTTCTAGTTCTGGTGAAGTATGCAGATACAGCTTGGATGATTTTGATAGTGCCTTATTAACTGAAACTTCAATGCTGTCAATATAAACATCTGTTGTTGGCGCCTCCAATAAAGAAGAGGTCACTACTTCAGTCACATGGCGTGAATAAAAAAAATCTCTGACTATTCGAGTGAACTCTTGGCGCCTAGTAAGATGTTTTTTAACTTTAGACATGAAGGCATGAATTAGGCACGCCCTGAGTATTCATTCGTCCTTGTATCCACTTTAACTTTATCGCCAATACTAACAAACAAAGGGACTTGAACAACTACTCCAGTATTTAATGTGGCTGGCTTTCCGCCAGTACCCGCTGTATCACCCTTGAGACCAGGATCCGTATCAGTCACCTCCAAAATAACATGGTTAGGGGGTGTTACTGATATTGGGTTATTGTTCCAAAGCGTTACAATACAATTGTCTTGCTCTACAAGATAGTTTAACGCACCGCCCATTGAATCCTCTCCTAAATCAAACTGCTCGAACGATGCAGGATCCATAAAATGCCACTTTTCTCCATCGCTATAAAGGTATTGCATTTCCAACTCCATCACATCTGCGGCCTCAAGTGACTCACCTGATTTAAAAGTTTTCTCTAGCGTTTTACCGGTAATTAAGTCTTTAAATTTGACTCGATTAAATGCTTGACCTTTCCCAGGTTTCACAATTTCATTATTAACAATTGAACAAGGGTTGCCTTCAAGCATTAATTTCAAACCATTTTTAAACTGACTGGTGCTGTAGTTCATAATTTATTAATCCTAAAATTTTTTTGAAATAGTATGTGATATTGTTTGAATCAATATTTTAATAAGATTGAGCAGAGAGAATTTCATAATTCGAATAAATAGCCTAATACAATATAGTCGGCAATCGAAGAATGATAAAATACGCTCCCTTGTATTTTAACCCTAATTCTTTTAATTATATGCATATACACGAACACCAGGCTAAAGACTTATTTAAGAAAAATGACATTAAAGTGCCAAACTTTATCGTCGTTTCGAATGCAAATGAAACCGAATCTGCTTGTCAAGAACTAGGTGGCTCGATATGGGTTGTTAAAGCCCAAGTCCATGCCGGAGGACGAGGCAAGGGTGGTGGCGTCATTGTATGTAAAAGTATTCAAGATGCGATTGAAGCAAGCGAGAGACTGCTGGGTACTAATCTGGTAACTCCTCAGACTGATGCAAATGGACAACCTGTCAATGAAGTCATTATTGAAGCTGGCCAAGACATTGCAAAAGAACTTTATCTAGGTTTACTGGTTGATCGTGCTTCAGAGAGAATTACCGTCTTGGCGTCAACTGAGGGTGGAATGGATATTGAAAAAGTTGCCTCTGAAACACCTGACAAGATTATTAAGATGAAAACTAACCCACTCGGCAAGCTTTCTCTGGATGAGTGCAGTCAAGTCTCACTTAAGCTGGGTTTAGATAAATCACTTCATGGAGATTTCTCACAAACTCTTCTGGGTTTGTATGAAATTTTTACAGCGCATGATGCGAATCTAATTGAAATAAACCCACTCATTATTACCGGTGATAATCAAATTATGGCGCTCGATGGCAAAATTGATTTTGATGATAATGCTCTTTATAGAAATGAATCAATTTCAATTCTGAGAGATGTTGCGCAAGAGGATGAGAAAGAGAGAAGTGCGAGTGAGTATGAATTAAATTATATTTCCCTAGACGGAACAGTTGGATGTATGGTCAACGGTGCTGGATTGGCAATGGCGACCATGGATTTAATTGAATACCATGGTGGCTCCCCTGCCAATTTCTTAGATGTCGGCGGAGGCACAACATCTGAAAGAGTTGCAAAAGCCTTTGAAATTATTCAAAGTGGAGAAAACGTTAAGGCAATTTTGGTCAATATTTTTGGAGGCATCGTACGTTGTGATCTCATTGCCGACGGCATACTTCAGGCCATCGAAAAAGTGGGACTAACTCTTCCAATTGTGGTCCGACTTGAGGGAACTAATGCGCAAGAAGGACTGGAAATTTTAAATGCAAGTAACTTTAATATTATCACAGAGGCTGACTTAACTAAAGCCGCTAAACAAGTTGTGGGGATGGCTAAATGAGCGTATTAATCAACAAAAAAACAAAAGTCATTTGTCAGGGCTTTACTGGCAAACAGGGTACTTTTCACTCTGAGCAGTCTATTGCTTATGGCACTGACTTTGTAGGAGGCGTTACTCCAGGAAAAGGAGGTCAAACTCATTTAGAAAAACCCGTATTTAATTCTGTTAAAGATGCAATGAGTGAGACAGGCGCTAGTGCCACTATGATTTATGTTCCACCTCGATTTGCGTATGCCTCTATAGTTGAGGCAATTGAAGCTGAAATGCCTGTGATTGCATGCATAACTGAAGGCATTCCTGTTCAAGATATGATTAAGGTTAAAGCTATTATTGCTGATAGTAAATCAACACTCATTGGTCCTAACTGTCCTGGCGTGATTACACCGGATGAATGCAAACTTGGCATTATGCCTGGCAACATTCATAAGAGTGGCACTGTAGGCATTGTTTCTCGATCTGGAACCTTAACCTATGAAGCAGTCCACCAAACAACCCTTGCTGGTCTCGGACAAAGCACATGTATCGGTATTGGTGGTGATCCAGTCCAAGGAATGAACTTTATTAATTGTCTTAAATTGTTTGAAGCTGATAAAGATACGCATTCCATTGTAATGGTTGGTGAGATTGGAGGGAGCGCAGAAGAAGAGGCGGCTGAGTATATTAAATCAAATATTACAAAACCTGTTGTTTCATATATTGCCGGCCTCACAGCACCAAAAGGAAAAAGAATGGGGCATGCGGGAGCTGTAATCAGCGGTGGATCTGGAGATGCAAAAAGTAAAATTCAAGCACTCAATAATGCCGGTGTATGTGTTTCCCCAACCCCTGCTTTAATGGGTCAAACATTGCTTGAAGCCTTATAATAGTCATTCAATCTATTAATTAGAGTTGGGTGAAATTGGTTAGAAATAGCAGATTTGCAGTTTCAGTAATTTTTGCGATCAACGGCATTGTTTTTGGTACATGGGCGTCCCGCATCCCAGAAATTTCTGACCTCCATAACTTATCGCCAGGCTCATTGGGTTTATTAATCTTTCTTCTTGGATTTTCTGCTGTTTTAGCGTTTTCCGTTTTTGGAAGGGCTGCAGATCGTTATGGCGCTTCAACAGTCACAAAGCGAACCACCTGCATCTTTATTCCATTAACCCTGATCTTTATAGCTGTTGCAAGCTCAATATGGGCTCTTGTAGCCGCTATCATTTTCTTTGGTGTCATTCATGGGGGTGATGACGTCGCAATGAATGCTTGGGCTGCAGAAGTGGAGCGCAAGGATGACCGCCCACTAATGTCTTCTTTTCATGCAATGTGGAGCCTTGGAGCAGGCATTGGAGCTGGAACAGGTGTCATAACTTCTTTCTATAAAATTGCGATGCCAATGCATTTTACAATGACTTCGATAGTGATTTTTTTGGCAATGCTGACAATTATCACGACCCCTTTCAGGTCAGAGAAGAAACAAAAAAAGAATAAAGAGCCGTTTATTTCATTCCCAAAAGGAGCATTACTTCCTGTTGCTTTTATAACTTTTTTTGCATCACTAGGAGAGGGGATAGTCGCAGATTGGAGCGCTATTTTTCTTAGAAGTATTGCAGAACTAGATAATAGCAATGCGGCACTTGGGTTCACCGTTTTTTCTATTTGCATGTTCACCATGAGGCTTATGGGTGACAAGATAGCACTTAGGTTTGGTGCCTCTATGACCGCGCGCTACTCAGGATTAATTGCCTTTCTAGGCTCTATAATTGTATTGACATTCAACTCTCTTGTGCCATTAGTGATTGGCTTTGGCTTGATAGGCATCGGCATTGCTGTGATCATTCCCCTAGCCTTTTCGCGTGCAGGCAAAGATAAAGAAGTGTCCCAGGGATCTGCCATTGCCAGCATTGCAACTCTTGGCTATGGCGGCATGCTGCTTGGTCCATTATTTATAGGTCTTATTGCCGAAGTAACTTCAATTAGGACGAGCTTTCTACTGTTACCAATATTAGCTTTCCTAATTTTTTTGCTTTCAAAGCATCTTTCAATAAACTCAAAAGTCTAGCTTTCTTTCTAAAAGCATAGCGTCGCCGTAACTAAAGAAACGATACTCTTTTTTGATTGCATGTTGATAGGTTTGATGCATCTCATCAAAACCTATAAAGGCGCTAACCAACATAAGCAGTGATGATTTTGGTAAATGGAAATTTGTAATCATAGCGTCAACCACTTGAAACTTAAAGCCTGGATAAATAAAAATCTCTGTATCACTTTTTTGGTTTTTAAGTTTGCCGCCCAAGGATGCAGACTCCAGTGTTCTTACAGCGGTTGTGCCAACGGCAATTACGCGCCCACCTTCTTCCTTAGTTCGCTCTATCTTGTCTACAGTTTCTTGGTTAATCTCGTACCGCTCACTATGCATTTTATGGGCTGTAATATGATCAACTTTGACGGGCTGAAAGGTTCCAGCTCCGACATGAAGGGTGACGAAAGCATGATTAATGTCTTGCCTCTTTAGATTAGATAATAGTTCGTCATCAAAGTGAAGTCCCGCGGTAGGGGCTGCAACGGCGCCATCATTTTTTGCATACACTGTCTGATACCTTTTGGCATCCTCTTTTGAGTCATCTCTATCAATATAAGGTGGCAATGGCATATGCCCAATTTCATTAAGCGTTTCCAGAACAGAGCCCGTTTTAAAATTGATGTTATATATTCCATCATTCTTTGCAGTCACCTGAAACCGAGAGTCATTCTCTAATAGGATGTAACTGCCTAACTGAGGAGACCTGCTTGATTTAATCATCGCCCTAGCCTCCCTTTCATTAATTAACCTTTCTATTAATACTTCAACCTTTCCGCCTGACTCTTTGTTTCCAAATAATCTAGCCGGGATAACCCTTGTGTCATTAAGAATGAGTAAATCTTTTGGCTTAAGAAATAAGCCTAAGTCGGCGAAATGACTGTCAACTATTTCATGGCCTCTAACTAGAAGGCGTGAATCAGTTCTCTTGTGGCTTGGGTGTTGGGCAATCAATGATTCAGGTAACTCGAAATCGAAGTCACTTAGTTTCATTCTTTTCCTTTGATTTTTTGACTCGCTCTAATGCAGCATTAATTTTTTCTTTTAGCGCTTTGTCTTTTGCCATTTTTTCTTTTAAGGTAATCATTTTTGATTTTAATAGGTCATCTCTTTCGCGTTTGTTTCTTTCTATGCGAGCTTGATGGAACTCAAATCTGCTTCTGGAATTGTCTCTGATTGCCCTCTCTTGGACTTGTCTTTTATTTAAAGCCTCAATCCGTTGCGAATTATCACTCTGCACAATTTCTTCAATTGGTTTAGACTCAACCATATCAATACAGTCAACAGGGCAAACTGGTAAGCATAAATCACAGCCTGTGCATTCTTCTGCAATCACCTGGGTCATAACCTTTGATGAGCCCACAAATGCATCTACTGGGCACGCCTGTATGCAGAGCGTACAACCTATACAGACTTTTTCATCGACCACAGCTATTCGTCTCGGCTTTGTCTCGCCATGAGCTTCATTCAATGGCAACGCTTCGCGACCTAAAAATTCTGCAAGGGCATCAACCCCATCCTGGCCTCCTGGTGGGCACTGGTTTATTTCAGCTTCTCCCGTTGCAATTGCTTCGGCGTAGGGCTTACAGCAATCAAAGTCACACTGGGTACATTGCGTTTGAGGCAAGATTGCATCTATTTGCCCCACTAAAGACTTACCTTCAGCTTTTGCGGTATTTCCTAAACCTAAAAGGACTAAAAAATTCTCATTCATATACTTAGTAATTTTAAACTAAATATAGTTGGTTTTCTTCATTGACTATGAATGAAAAACCTCAGTTGGATAAGTCATTCGCGACTTTTAATAGTTGCGAATGAAAAGAACTGAAAGGCTAATTAAAATCTAAGATTCAACAAAGGCACGTTCAATCACAAAGTGTCCTGGATTAATGTTGCGCGCCTCAATAAAACCTTTAGATTCTAGTATAGCAACTAAATCTTTAAGCATACTTGGACTCCCGCACATCATAAAACGATCATCTTCCAATGTAGGATGTGGCTGATCCAAATCTAAAAATAACTTGCCGCACTCCATAAGCGTTGTTAGACGACCATTGTTCTTGAATGGCTCACGAGTTACTGTTGGATAATAAACCAGTTTTTCACGAACCATTTCTCCCAAGTATTCATCATTTGGAAGGACATTTTCAATGTAGTTAGAATAAGCCAGCTCTGAAACCTCTCGAACACCATGAGCCAAAATAATTCGTTCAAATTGATCATAAATTTCTGGATCCTTTATGATGCTCATAAAGGGAGCAAGGCCAGTACCAGTAGCCAATAAATAAAGAAAGCGTCCTGGAAGCATATTGTCAGGAACCAAAGTCCCTGTTGAACGCTTTCCAACCAAGACCTCATCTCCCACCTGAAGATTTTGTAACTTTGAGGTAAGCGCTCCATCTTGAACTTTGATACTAAAGAACTCAAGTTCAGACTCATGATTAGAACTAGTAATGCTGTAGGCCCTCATCAATGGGCGCTCATCGGATGGGAGTCCAATCATAGTGAAATGACCATTTTTAAATCTATAGCCTGGATCTCGTGTTGTGCGAAAACTAAACAAGTTATCATTCCAATGGTGCACATGTGTCACTTTTTCAGTCATTACTGCCATAAATATTTTCCTTAATTTATCAACATTTCTGTTAAAAAAACGGTGTTATTATACTCTTAAATTATTATCTTAAATGGTCCACATTGATACATTAATTTCTACCAAATTCAAATTTATTCCAAGCCCTTTCATGAAAGTAATATAGAATCATTTTAGTTAAAACCTCTATAGAACCTATAGTCGCAGCAATCGCAATACTCCCTGTAATAAGGTAAGAGATTAAAATCGTATCACATGAGGCTAATATTCTCCAGGAGATTGATTTTCCGATAGATCTAGACTTTTTATCCTTCATATTAATACTTTAAGTTAAGACCATGATTGTTTACTGCAGCTTGATAGCAAATACTGAATCCGTTAGCGTAATCCTCTTCATTAAAGCCACTATAAGACTCAAGTAATTGGTATCTCGTTATGCCAGACCTAATCATAAATTGCAACTGATCAAGGTGGGCATTAATCCCAATAATCTCTCCCCTGAACTGCCATCTTTTGCTCAATAAATAGGCTTGAGAGTAGCCCCTTCCATCATCAAAGTTTCTGAAATCCAAAGCAATTAACTCAATCGAATCAAGGCTGTCCTTGATTAAACTGACATCATCTGAGGGTTCTAAAATAATGCCTATACCAAGCCTAGATAGTTCGCCATTATCTTCAATCCACTCTTCAAATGTAACCAAATTAATTGTTTCATAATCTTTATTGATTAGACTTGTAGGGTTTTTAATATCATCCATAGACCTTCTCCTTAAAGGGTGTAATGCCAATTCTCTTAAAGACATCTGTAAATTTTTCTTCTTGTTGACGATTGGCTATGTAAACATTAACAATGTTCTCAACAGCGTCAACAATAGTTTCACCGCTGACAGATGGACCTAACTTTTTACCAATATTAGTTTCGTGAAGTGTTTCGCCAGCCAGTGTAATTTGATAGTACTCTTCACCATTTTTTTGCATACCTAAAAGACCAATATCAGCTATATGGTGGTGGGCACATGAATTCTCACAGCCAGAAATATTGATATTTAAATCTCCAATATCTAGCAATTCATTCATATCGTTAAAACGTTCTTGAACCCTTGTTGCTATTGGAATAGAAACCGCCTTTGCTAAATCACAGTAATCCCTGCCAGGGCAAGACACAATCTGTGCCAGTGTCCCTTGGTGAGGACTTGCAAGTCCATACTGCTCTAATGATTTCCATAGATTGAATATTTGGTCTTTTCGAACAAAAGGAAACACGATGGTTTGCCTCTTGGTTGTTCTAATTTCACCTGAACTGAACTGGTCAGCAAGTTTCGCAAGAATTCTCATCTGTTCTGATGTTGCATCTCCAGGAGGAGCGCCCAGTTTGGTTAGAGAAATGTTGACGATGCTGTGACCAGATACTTTGTGGCTTCTGACATTGTTCTTCTTCCAGATACTATAATTAAAGTCTACTGTTTCTTTAAAACCATCAAGACTAATAGGTTCAATTGGCAAAGCGAAGTCTTTTTTTAAACTCTCTAATTCGTTTAAGTTTAACTTCAATTCAGGATCATCTTTGGTTTGCTGCCAGTCCTCATCAACTAGCCGTGAAAACTCAGCTGTGCCTAATTCTCGCACTAAAAACTTAATACGAAGTTTCTTTTGATGGTCTCTGCGACCTTTTAAATTGTAAATTCTTAGAGATGACTCTAAATAGCTTAATATGTCAGCAACCGGAACAAAGGATGCCGTTTCAGCTGCAACCATAGCTGCCGCACCTAAGCCGCCACCAACAAAAACACTAAAACCTAACTCTCCTTTTTCATTTCGAACGAGTTTTAATCCTAAGTCATGAATTCTCAATGCGGTTTCATCAAGCTTGGCGCCATTGATGGCAATCTTAAACTTACCGGGCAACCATGAAAACTCAGGATGCAGGTTAAACCATCGTCTAATGAGCTCGCAGTAAGGCCTAGCATCCTCTATCTCACCTTCTGTTAGTCCAGACAAAGGGTCTGCAGTAATGTTTCTCGTGGCTTTTCCGCTCGTTTGTATTGCATGGAGTCCAGCAGCGGTTAAGTCACGCAATAAATTAGCAATCTCAGGGAGCTGTATCCAATTGAACTGGATATTTTGCCGCGTTGTGAAGTGCCCAAAGCCGCGGTCATACTTATCGGCTACATCGGCAAGCGCTCTGAGCTGAGCTGAGCTTAAAATTCCATAAGGAATTGCAATTCTAAGCATGTGCGCATGAAGCTCCATATAAAGACCGTTCCTAAGCCTTAAACTTCTAAACTTAGCTTCATCTAATTCACCCGACAAATGCCGCTTTAATTGCTTTTCAAATTGATCGACTCGCTCAACTAAAAACTGCTTGTCTTCGGCGGTGTATTGATACATTTTTTATTTACTTTGTAGAATGTGGAAAATTATAGTAAAATATTCTATTTTCAATAATAAAAAGAATCAAAAAAGGAATTTTTTCTTATATATATAACTTATATAGAAAAATATTATATTTTTATCCTTTTTTAGATAACATTATGGATGCCATCGACGTTAAACTATTAAAACTACTTCAGCACAATGCTGAACTCACTATTCAAGAGCTTTCATCTGAGGTTCATTTATCAACAACGCCTTGCTGGAAAAGAATCAATCAACTTAAGAATAATGGCTACATAAACAAGACAGTCGCTCTGGTTGATCGGAAGAGGGTGGGCTCTAATGTCACTGCGATGGTGGCAGTCACGGTCACTAATCATAATCAAGAGAGAATTAGTGTTTTTGCTGAAACCATAAAAGAGATACCCGAAGTAATTGAATGTTATCGTATGAGCGGCGAAACAGATTACCTTCTTAAAGTTGTTGTTAGTGACATAGAGAGCTATGATAATTTTTATAAAAACTTAATTGAAAAAGTTAAATTTCTAAAGGTGACTTCTAACTTTGCAATTGAAGAAATTAAAAGCACAACCGAAATACCATTAACCAAAATGGAACAGCTCGTTGCGGGCTAATCTAATAAAAGAATGCCTTTGATAAACCTGTAATACATATAACAATCAGTACACTGCCCATCCATCTCTTAAATTGGGTATCGTTCTCAATGATTCGGTCGTGTACTTTTAATCCTATAAAGTGTCCCAGCCCTGCTACTGGTATGAACATCAAAGAAAACTGCCAATTAATATATACGTCCACCACCAAAAATGCGCTCATCTTAATTGTCACCAGTAAGAACCACAAGACAAACAAAGTATTTCTGAGCTTTTTGAGTTCTATATTTTGCATATAGACAGCAACCAACAGTGGGGCGCCATTTAATGAGGTCCCTGAAATATAACCACCGAGTATAAGGAGTAATCGACTACCCCAACCTTCACGAGAGGCAATTTGAAAATTCATAATCCATGTCAATGCATAAAATGATGTTATCGAATAAACAATCACAGTCATCACTGTTGGTGGCAGACTGATTAGTCCTATCACGCCAATAATTTTTGCAGGCAAAATCCATGGAAGTGACTGCTTTAAATAACTCCAATCAACTGTATTTAGAGATTTTGCAAGCGCAATTCCTGAGAAAAATAGCAAATGTATCCCAATAATTGGAAGCCAATCGATTGGTGAGCCTCCAACCAGCATTAATAGTGGTAGGCCAAGAACAGCACCGCCAAATCCAAGCCCTGTCCTAACAAAACCAATCCAGATAAATATAAATGAAATGATTACTATGTCAACTGGAGTGAAAACCATAATATTATGCTAGCAATGAAACAGTAATTACTTTGTAATTACATTGATTGAATTACTGCTGATATTTGCTTGGCAGATTCAGTAGCCAGAGCACTGTCAGAGCACTCTACCATAATGCGAACTAAAGGCTCAGTCCCTGATTTTCTAACTAAAACGCGTCCGGTACCAGAGAGTTTTGACTCAACAGTTTCAATGACTTCCACTAATTTTGAATCATTGAGATCAATCTGATTTTGAGTTTTAATATTTATAAGAACTTGAGGATATTTAGTCATCGCGCTTTTCAGATCGTATAACGATTCTCCAGATTTTGACACAATTTCTAAGACTTGAAGTGCCGCTATGATGCCATCACCTGACATGGACCTATTCAAACAGATGATATGCCCAGAACCTTCTCCTCCAAGAATTGCTTTGTTTTTGATTAAATGATCCATGACATGCCTGTCTCCAACATCAGCTTCAATAAAGCTTACTCCATTGTCTGACAATGCATTACGCATCCCTAAATTGGTCATCTTAGTTCCAACAACAATGTTTGATTTTAATTTACCACTATTTTTCCATGCTTTCGCAATAATAAAAACTAACTCGTCTCCATCTACTTTTTCACCTTTATGATCAACCATAATGAGCCTGTCGCCATCGCCATCGAAAGCGATACCAAAGTCAGCACCATTTTCTAGCACCTCATGCTGGAGATGAACCGTGTCAGTTGCGCCGCACTCTCGGTTTATGTTGTAGCCGTCAGGTGAATTATTAATCATTGTCACTGAGGCGCCGAGCTCAGTAAATACATCTTCAGCGATATGGTAAGTTGCGCCATTGGCACAATCAATTACAACTTTTAAATGGGACAAATCAACTGATTTGTCGAATGTCGATTTACAAAACTCAATATATCTCCCGACTGCCTGCTCATAGCGCTTTGCTTTTCCAATCGCTGCTGAATCAACACTAATCATTGGCATAGAGATTTTCTTTTCAATCGCTTTCTGAATGTCGTCACTCAGCTTGACGCCTTTAGATGAAAAAAACTTCACTCCATTGTCTTGGTAAGGGTTGTGGGATGCGCTGATAACGACACCAGCTGTTGCCCCAAATGCTTGCGTCAAGTAGGCTATAGCGGGAGAAGGCATCGGGCCAAGCATGCCAACGTTGACGCCAGCTGATAGGAATCCAGCTTCAAGTGCTGACTCAAATAAATAGCCTGAAACTCGGGTATCTTTTCCAATAATGACGCTCGCACTTCCACTTTCTCTTAAAACAGAGCCAACTGCCCAACCCACTTTTAATAAAAAATCAGCAGTAATCGGCGCCTTGCCCACTTCACCGCGAATACCATCTGTTCCAAAAAAATTACTCAAAATTACTCCCTAAAATTCTTAATTTGTTGCCAGACTATTAGCGCATCATACGTCTCTGCAACATCATGGACTCTTATAATATCAGCCCCATTTTCGACAGCGATTAATGCCGCTGTCACGCTCCCAACCATTCTTGAATCAACGTCTTTGTCACCCAGAAGGGTTCCAATCATTGACTTTCTAGAGAGTCCCGCTAGAATGGATACACCAAATTCGTGAAACTCTGAGAGATTCTTTAACAAAGCTATATTATGACCTAATTTTTTTCCAAAGCCAAATCCGGGGTCCAGTGTAATTAAGCTCAGATCTATTCCCGCAAGCTTACAGGCTTCAATTCGTTCCTTAAAGAACACTTTAACATCCTTAACAACGTCTTCATAGGTCGGGTTATTCTGCATTGTTCTTGGACTTCCCTGCATATGCATGAGGCATATATCAGTCTTAAGTTTTGCTGCCATATCTAACGCACCAGCGGAGCGTAGTGCATTAACATCATTGATCATACTGGCGCCAGCCCCAACAGCCCTCTCCATGACTTCAGGCTTAGAAGTATCAATGGAGATCGGAACATTAATTTTTCCTTTAAGAGCTTCAATAACCGGTATGACTCGATTAAGCTCGTCTTGGACGCTGACAGCCTTTGCGCCTGGTCGTGTCGATTCACCACCAATATCAATAATGCCAGCCCCTTCCTCGACCATTGTTGTGGCCTGGTCAATGGCAGAGTTAGCATCAAAAAACTTTCCACCGTCAGAAAAAGAGTCGGGTGTTACATTGAGAACACCCATAATGATTGGCTGACTGACAATCACAGTAAGTATAAATTATGCAAACTGCTCAGTACCACCATCTGCATCAGTTTTGGTGTCTGATGAAGATTTAGAGCTCTTTGAATCTTTACCTCCAGTGCCGAGTTCTGAAGAGACCTCATCAGAATCCACAACTTCAGCTGCTTCTCTCATAGGTATTCTTGCCATTAAATCATCGATTTGATTAGTATCAATCGTTTCAAACTCAACCAGAGCTGCAGCCATTGCATCCAATATATCTCTATTGTCTTCAATGATCTTGTAAGCTGTCGAATAGTTTGTATCGATAATCTTGCGGATTTCACTATCTACCTTGGTAAACGTTTCATCTGAAATATGTTTATGCTTTGTAACCTGGCGTCCAAGGAAGACTTCTCCCTCGTCTTCTCCATAGGCCATTGGCCCCATGACACTGGACATGCCCCAAAGTTTAACCATCTTGTGTGCTATTTCAGTAGCACGCTCGATATCGTTACTTGCGCCCGTAGTCACCGCATCCTCACCATAGACAATCTCTTCAGCAATTCGACCGCCAAATAATGAGGCTACCTGTGAATTAAGTTTGCGTTTTGAAATACTGTAACTATCCTTTTCAGGAAGGAACATCGTCACACCGAGGGCCCTTCCTCTAGGAATGATACTGACCTTGTATACTGGGTCATGCTCTGGCATCAAACGACCAACAATGGCATGGCCAGCCTCATGGTAAGCTGTCATTTCTTTTTCAGAATCATCCATCACCATACCTTTTCGCTCGGCGCCCATCATAATTTTATCTTTCGCTTTTTCAAATTCTTTCATGCCGACAAGCTTCTTACTGAACCTAGCTGCAATCAATGCCGCTTCATTAGCTAGATTTGCTAAGTCCGCACCAGAAAAACCAGGCGTTCCTCTAGCAATGTCCATTGACTTCACATTCTTTGCAATAGGTAGCTTCCTCATGTGAACTTTTAAAATCGCATCGCGTCCATTAATGTCAGGAAGCCCAACAGTCACTGTCCTATCAAACCTTCCAGGTCTTAAAAGCGCGGGATCAAGAACATCAGGTCGGTTTGTTGCAGCAACAACAATGATTCCTTCAGAGCCCTCAAAGCCATCCATTTCAACTAACATTTGATTCAGTGTCTGCTCACGTTCATCATGGCCACCACCCATACCAGCTCCGCGCTGACGACCTACGGCATCAATCTCATCAATGAATATAATACAAGGAGAGTTCTTCTTAGCTTGATCAAACATATCTCTTACTCGAGAAGCACCAACACCCACAAACATTTCTACAAAATCTGATCCAGAAATGAAAAAGAACGGGACGTCTGCCTCACCAGCAACAGCCTTTGCAAGGAGAGTCTTACCTGTTCCTGGAGGACCAACCATAAGGACACCCTTCGGAATCTTACCGCCCACCTTAGTGAACTTACTAGGATCAGATAGAAAATCAACGAGCTCACCAACTTCCTCTTTGGCTTCTTCAACACCAGCAACGTCATCAAAAGTGACATGAGACTCATCCTTGGTGATTAATCGCGCTTTTGATTTACCAAAAGACATTGGATTTTTTCCCCCCATTGCTCCACCAGCACCACGCATCGTATACATAATGACACCAATTAAAAGCAGGATAGGTGCCAACGAAATGATTAACTGTTTGACAAAGCTTTCTTTGGCAGGAGGCGTTGCCTCAACTGAAACGCCATTGTTTAACAAGTCGCCCATCAGTCCAAGATCACCAGGACTATAGGTTTCAAACCTTTCACCAAGAGCAGTTACACCGCTGATGTTACTACCTGCAATCTTAACGCTTGAGACGCTTCCTTGCTTCACATTTTGAATGAACTGAGAGTAACTCATCTCATTCTTTTCATCAGCTATATTAAATTGCCCAAAAAGCGATGCAAGCACACTTCCAAGGACCAACCATAGTAAAATATTCTTGTACATAAACTTAAATTTATCCTAAATTAGAAAGGTAAATATACCCTATTGTTTTTTATATATAGCGTTTGATGGCATTTTTCAAGGTTTAATCAATATTTTTTATAACTATGACATAATGTTTTTAGACATACATAATCTGCTTCTGCATCCTAAGCCAGTGCAACTTTAGAATACCAAATGAATATTAAACCTGAACAGCTTCAAAACAACCTTTCAGATCAACTCGCTTCTATTTATTTCGCATTTGGAGCAGAAATACTCCTCGTTGAGCAGTCTTTATCCCTAATTAAAGAGTCAGCAAAGACAAAGGGATACAGTGAGCGCTTTAGATTCGATATTGATGGCAACTTTTCCTGGGATGCAATATTTAGTTTAATTTCAAGCCCATCTTTGTTTGCTGAAAAAAGGATTATTGAGTGCCGTCTTACAACGGGGAAAATTGGAGTAAAAGGCTCGAAAGCACTCACTGAGCTTGTTGAAAGTTTGCCAGATGATATTTTGCTTGTGATTTCTTCAGGAAAATTAGATATGGCTCAGCAAAAAAGTAAATGGTTTAAGACTCTTGATAGTCATGGTATTGTAATACAGCACTGGGAAGTTCAAAGCAATCAGCTTGTAAGCTGGATTTTAAATAATATGACTCAACTCGGTTTAAATTCTAACAGTGATGTTGCAAATGCAATAGCTTACTGCACCGAAGGAAATCTTTTGGCCACAATGCAGGAGATTCAAAAATTAAAAATTGCCTATCCTGATGGCAAAATCAAACTTCAGGAGTACTTAAATCAGATTGATCAGCAATCTCAGTATTCAGTTTTTGGAATGATTGATTCGGCCCTTCAAGGTGACAGCGAAAAGGTAAACAAAATTTTTAATTCACTTGTCGAAGACGCCACGCCACCAGTGATTCTAATCTCATCGCTGTATCGAGAAATTAAAAACTTAGTCACGATGGCCATTGAACTCAAAACCAACCAGACCATTGAAACTGTTCTTAATAATCACCGAGTCTGGCAAAAAAGAAAACCTTTAATATCAAATGCGCTCAAAAAGCATAGCTATCAGAAACTACAAAAGCTCCTCCTAACGCTAGGTCGTATTGACCGCTCTCTCAAAGGTATGGATAATCTAAACGTTTATGATGAACTACAAGGCGTAGTTGTTTCTTTATCTGGAAAAAATAATGGACTCAATAGCTGAATTAATCGAAAAAATAGGTCAAAAGGCTAGGTCTGCCTCTGGGTCATTAAGAATTGCCAGCACTGATCAAAAAAATAATGCATTAATCAGCATTGCAAATCAAATCCAAGGGAACAAACAATTAATCCTAGATGCCAATGATTTAGACCTAGAAGCTGCTAAGAAAAATGGTATTGATGACGCACTGTTAGATCGCTTAATGCTTAATAATGAAAGACTCGATAGCGTGATTGAAGGCCTTCATCAAATTTCAACCTTGGTTGATCCGATAGGTCAAATTTCTGATTTTAATGAGAGACCTAGCGGTATCAAAATTGGAAAGATGATGGTTCCTTTAGGCGTTATTGGGATGATTTATGAATCTCGCCCTAACGTCACAGTAGATGCAGCAGGACTTTGCATTAAATCTGGAAATGCCATCATCCTTAGGGGTGGCTCTGAGGCCATTCACTCAAATATAGCTTTTTACGCTTGCATCGAAAAAGGCCTTGAGGACGCAGGACTTGATCCAAACGCTGTCCAGCTAATTAAGGTGACTGATCGCGAAGCAGTCACTGAGCTCGTTAGCGCGAGTGATTATGTTGATGCTATCATTCCAAGAGGCGGAAAAGGCCTCATCAAAAATATTAGTAAAAATGCCAGAGTCCCGGTTATCAAACACCTAGACGGAGTGTGTCATACCTACTTAGATAAAGACGCAGACGCTCAAAAAGGGGTTGATATTGCCTTTAATGGTAAAACCCGTCGATACGGCGTCTGTAATGCGACAGAAACACTATTAGTTCATAAAGATTTTGACTCAGAAGCGCTATCTAAACTCATCAAGCTCTTGACTGAAAAAGAAGTAGAAATAAGGGGCTGTGAAAAGTCACAAATGCTTTCAAATGTTATCAAAAAAGCATCCGAAGCTGACTGGAGTGAAGAGTATCTAGCACCGATTCTTTCAATGAAAATTGTTGAGTCAGTTGACGAAGCGATATCTCACATTAATACATACGGGTCTGCCCACACTGATGCAATTGTGACTGAGAATGAGGCTAATTCGAAAAAATTCTTATCCGAAGTTGACTCATCCTCTGTTATGGTTAACGCTTCAACAGGCTTTGCGGATGGATTTGAATATGGGTTTGGCGCTGAAATAGGAATCAGTACAGGTAAATTTCATGTCAGGGGTCCAGTTGGACTTGAGGGACTCACATCACAAAAATATATCGTCATGGGTGACGGACAAATAAGACCATAGAGAGCATTAAAATGACAATAGACGAAACATTAGCAATCATTCAGAGGGGAACAGATGAAATACTTCCTCTTGAAGAGCTCAAGAAAAAACTCGAAAAAAATAAACCTTTAAGAGTCAAGCTCGGCATGGACCCCACAGCTCCAGACCTTCACTTGGGTCACACTGTCGTCATCAATAAAATGAAGCAGCTTCAAGACCTAGGCCACGAAATAATTTTTCTGATAGGAGACTTTACGGGCATGATTGGAGATCCAACAGGAAAGAATGTGACCCGAAAGCCTCTGACAAAAGAGGATGTTCGTGAGAATGCCAAGACCTACACGGATCAAGTCTTTAAAATTTTGGATAAGGATAAAACTAGGATTGCCTTTAATTCTGAGTGGATGAGTAAAATGAACTCAACAGAAATGATTTCTCTTGCATCCAAGCATACCGTTGCAAGAATGCTTGAGCGTGATGACTTTTCAAAGCGCTACAAAGGTGGTCAAGCAATCTCAATACATGAATTTTTATACCCCCTTGTTCAGGGCTATGACTCTGTTGCCCTGAGAGCGGATATTGAGCTAGGAGGCTCTGATCAAAAATTTAATCTTTTGGTTGGCAGAGAGCTTCAAAAACAGGCTGATATGGAGCCTCAAGTGATTCTGACGATGCCAATACTAGAGGGCTTAGATGGTGTTCAAAAAATGAGTAAGTCACTAGACAACTACATTGGAATAGATGAAGATCCCGACAGTATGTTTGGCAAGATTATGTCAATTTCAGATGAACTCATGTGGCGCTACCTTGAGTTATTAAGCTTCGAATCGTTGGAAACCATTGAGTCTTGGAAGCAAGAAGTTGAGACGGGTGAAAACCCAAGAAACATTAAGTTTCGATTAGCAGACGAGATAATTACGCGTTTCCATGACGAGGCTCAAGCAAAAAAAGCACAGCAAAACTTTATTGATCGGTTTGCAAAAAACCAAATTCCAGATGAAATGGATGAATTCACCTTCCCTAAAGGAATCAAGGTTACCAACCTTCTCAAAGACGCTAATCTTGTCAGTTCAACGTCAGAGGCATTCCGGATGATTAAGCAGAGCGCTGTAAAAATTGATGGCAAAAAGCTTAGTGATAAAGACTTTACTCCTGATGAGGGAACAAACGTATACCAAGTGGGTAAAAGAAAATTTGCTAGGGTGACAATTAGCTAAACTCAATTAATCAGGAGTATAATATAGCTATCTGGGGATGACATGGCTTCGACGAGGAGTTGGATTTCAAGGATGCATGTCGAGGACAAAGATTGCTCGTAAAAACGTTCTTTAAATAATAGTTGCAAACGAAGACAACTACGCTTTAGCAGCATAATGCTAACCGTTACTTAGGAGTTGTCTGTACTTTTAGGATAACGGTCGCTAACAGACTCGCCACTATTATTATTTTAGGGTAATAGGGTTAAAACCTAATCTAAAATCGCTTTTTACATCCCTGTGGGTCGGGTGGTAAAAAGTTAACTCAATAGACCTTTACTAAGCATGTAGACTTCTTGACTGAAGGTTTTCGGACGGGGGTTCAATTCCCCCCATCTCCACCAAATTAATTTCTTACAAATCCTCCCAAATCCATCAATTAAATCTTATGACGAAAGCATTTTTAATTAAAATGCACCACCTATGAACTCAATAATGCTCAACCTCAAGAATCGACTTAATATTCTCTCGCCAGGTCTTATTGTTGTTGGAACAATTGCAGCGGCTGCTGGTTTTCTTAGTCTTCACTATAAAGCACCCGTCATGTTATTTGCACTTCTCATTGGTATAGCCTTTAATTTCCTTTCAAGTGATGAACGTTGCGCGCCAGGTATTGAATTTTCAAGTAAAAAGATTTTGCGCTTTGGTGTGGCGTTATTAGGTTTTAGAGTTACCCTTGATCAAATTTTAGGACTCGGTACAAATGCCCTTTTGCTTGTCCCAATTCTTGTCCTTTCGTCCATTGCCATCAGCTGGTTAATTGCAAGATTAATGGGGAGGCGTCATCTTTTTGGACTTTTAACCGCCTGTGCTGTTGCAATTTGTGGTGCCGCTGCAGCGTTAGCTGTCGCCTCAGTCTTTCCAAACTGGAAAGATAGGCATCGTGATACCTTGTTTGTTGTTGTTTGTGTCACTTCCTTATCAACTATCGCAATGATCGTCTATCCTATACTATTCTCGATGGCTGAGTTCAATGAAGTTGAAATTGGAATCCTTATCGGTTCTACTATTCATGACGTGGCTCAAGTTGTTGGTGCCGGTTATGCAGTATCTAATGAGACAGGGGATATAGCTACATTTATTAAGCTACTTAGAATCTCAATGTTGCCAATCATTGTTATTGTGATAGCCCTTCTTTTAAAGAGAGACGATGAATCCAGCAATATTAGTCCTAAAGCGTTCCCATGGTTTGCGCTTGCATTTGCAATGTGTTTAGTTATAAACAGTAGTGGCTTTATACCTTTATTTCTCTCAGAATTCCTTGCTGGCGTCTCCCAGTGGTCCCTAGTATTCGCGATTGCTGGTCTTGGCGTAACAACATCTCTCAAGTCAATGATGGAGTTAGGCGGAAAATCAATTGCGCTTTTAGTTCTGCAAACTCTTGCCCTGCTTGCGATTGCAGTTCTGGCTGTTTCAACTGACTTTATTTAAAGACACTAACAAAAGGAAAAACAATGAAAAGTAAAGTTTTTGAGTGGTTTGGAGTGATTACAGCAATCGCGTATTCTATTATGGTAGCCTTGAATATTGGTATTGAGTTTGCTGGCTTTCTTTTACTTCTTGTTTCTGCATTATCAATCGGCTATTGGGCATACTTAGGCCAACACAAAGGGATACTCTTTCTTCAGTTTTTTTATGCTACAGCAGGAATTATTGGCATGGTAAGGTGGTACTGAATTAATTTTATTTAGAGTGAGTATATTTCTAATTACTTATAATGTGCCTATCAAAAAAGAAAACTATCGCAATCATTGGAGGAGGAGCAAGCGGTGTATTTGCTTCTATTCGATGTGCTGAAGTTGCAAAAAATAATAATATTGATGTAGATATTTGTGTCTTTGAGGCAACAACAAATTTTTTAAAAAAAGTTAGAATTTCAGGTGGCGGTCGCTGCAATGTTACTCATCATCTTTTTGATATCAAAGATTTCAGCCTAAACTATCCACGTGGCCAGAAAGAGCTTCTCTCTCCTCTTCAAAAATTTCAAGCAACGGATACCATCAAGTGGTTTAAAGACAGAGGTGTCAATCTCAAGCACGAGAGCGACGGACGCATGTTTCCAATAACGGATCGCTCTGAAACGATTATTGACTGCTTTATAAAAGAAACAAATAAGCACAAAGTAAAATTACTTAATAAAAAGAAAGTTACTGATATACAAAAACTCCAGGATGGAGTGATGGTTATATCTATCAATAAGGATGAGTCATTCATTGCTGATTCAGTCTTAATTGCAACAGGTAGCAAGCCGTTAGGTTACGATCTTGCAAGATCACTTGGTCATTCAGTAACTGAAATTGCTCCATCTCTCTTTACATTCAAAATTGATGACCCAATCTTAGAAAACTTATCTGGCACCTCTTTTGTTAATGCGACTTTGACCCTTAAAATTAAAAATGCAAAGCCTTTTATTCAAACTGGAGCTCTCCTTATAACTCACTGGGGCTTGAGTGGTCCTGCTCTCTTAAAGCTATCTGCATGGGCTGCTCGTGAAATGATGCATGCAGACTATAAAGCTAAAATTATTGTGAATTGGCTTAGTATTGAGAATCATAATGATGCTGAAATCCTTCTAAAGGAGATAAAAAATAATAATACTAAAACTTCAATTGGAAATGCCTATCCAAAAGCATTGACCAAAAGATTCTG
>Ga0233429_1000137_pt1 | contig 140541 bp, 190 predicted proteins | sample SI_118_April2016_3_FD_179879 | JGI IMG/M metagenome (GOLD analysis project Ga0233429, IMG submission 179879) | Seawater microbial communities from Saanich Inlet, British Columbia, Canada - SI_118_April2016_135_MG | ecosystem: Environmental > Aquatic > Marine > Inlet | place: Canada: British...
TTTGTATTTCAATTTTCCAAGAAGTCCAGGATATTTATAGTGTAAAGCAAAATCTATGATATCTACCATAATATTAGTAGTTAGTTGAAATATAAAAAATTAATGAAAATACGCCGGGACTGGGATTTGAACCCAGACGCCCCGAAGGGCCTGGATTAGCAATCCAGTGCAATACCATATTATGCGATCCCGGCATAAAGAAATTCAAGTCGTTAAGCTTTTTTAAGAATTTCGGATTTGCTCAACTAACCTCTTTGCCTAAAAGAATATTCACTGGACCATTCTCAACATAGAATTCATCTATCTCACAATCTTTTTTGTATTGTAATTCTCCAAGAGTAGAAGTGTCAAATTCTAAAATAACCGGTTCAGAAAGTTCTAAGTCTAACACTTCTCCAAAGTACTCTTCCAATTTTTTTAAACCTGCTGGATTTTTCCAACTCTCAGAAAACATTCTTGCATGATTTAGAGTTGGAGTAAAACTGACTGAATCAGAACATGGACCAAAATTTCCTTCATTCTGTGATGCATATAAAACAAACGCCTTACAGGTGCCATGATATAACTTGTTTGGGATGTCTTCCATCTTAACTCTTTTCAACCTCCAAAATTCCACTTATTTGACGAAAGAATTGTCCATCATGTCTAACAAAAGCACCATCATCTACATAAAGATCTTCATTTATTCTAACCACGGCATGATCCCCACATCTAACATCTCTATAATATTGTGAGCTATCGGAACCAAATAGAACATGTGGAAAATAATCCTCTCTTTCCAACGCAGAAATAGGAGATATTGATTCTGAATCTAAACAAGAAATTGCCGAGTCAATAGTCCTGCCCATAATCTCTGAAGAAACGACATACTTCAGATCAGCATAAATAGTACGTTCGATATCATTTCCACAAATATGTGGATCAACAAAAAAAGAAGTGCCTTTATATTTACCATTAGTTAAATCAGATACAACTTTTGGGATAACTAACGGATGAACTCCACGACCTTCTAAAGACAAATTTTCCCTAATAACCAATGGATGATTATCAGATTTTTCAATAACATCAATACCGGTTTGCCAATCACCAAATTTAATCAATAATAAATTAGCTAAAGAATTTATTACACATTCTCCCCCCATTGTAGGAAATAACTCATTCTCAGCAATCATTTTTTTCAACCTCTAAAACACCTACTAGATAACCGAAGAAATCTGTTTCTTTTTCAATATAACGCCCGTCATTAACATGCAATCCCCCATTAACTCTAACCACAACATGCCCAAATCTATCTCCGGGAGCATCCTTCCCAATTAAAATATGGGGGAATTCAAATTCTCTATTTTTTGGGAATTCAGATACTATTTCAAGATCAACACCCCTTCTAGAAGAATCAAGGATTTTATCAGCAAGATCCAATCCATATCTTGATATTATTTCCCTATCTTTAATTGTAGGATCTATAGAAAATAATTTTGCACTATATTTGCCACCAGTCAAATCTAAAACAATTTCTGGAGTTGTCAAATCAATAACTCCCTTTTTAGTATGGCCTTCTTCAAAAACCAAAGGATGTTCTTCAGATCTTTCAATAACTTCAATGCCAGCTTGACGATCACCATATTTTAACAATAATAAATTAGCTAAAGAATTTATGAAACATTCTCCCAAATTAGTAGAAAATAACTCTTTTTCTGGAATCATTTTATTACTCAGAATCCCCAACAGTTTCTAATAATCCTTCTAAACCATCAAAATATTCTTTTAAATCCTCAAAAGCAGATTCACTACCTGTAGTAGTAGCAGCAGTAGAGACCAAACCAAAATCTCTTCTTATTCTTTGAATTTTATCATACTCTACACTATCTTCATCATAACACTTTTCTGCACATTCTATTTTATATAGCCCATTAGTTATTAATTCCTTTGCAGGTTTTCTATATGCCATTTTTCTTTAAAATCTATTATACTGTCCACTATATAAATCTTACTATTATGTAACTACTTTAAAGAAATAACAAATAGAAAGGTTTATAAATATAAATGAGCCAATAATTCTACCTCAAAATGAAAAAAATAATCATATTACAGGCGATAATTCTGATTTTATTAGCTGCAAATTTAGCTTACAGTGTAGATTTTAGTAATCCTTCTAATTTTTTTAATTCAAGTGAAGTAATATCACCAAAAGATAGAATACAAGAAAATCAAATTCATATTTATCAAGATAAAATAGTCATAGATATAGAAGGAGCAACATATGCAAGATATGCAGATACCGGTTCAATGGATCCAATATTAGATTCAGAAGCAACAGGGATAGAAATAGTTCCAATCTCGGAAAAAGATATACAAATTGGAGATATTATAACTTATCAACCAACCTGGACAAATAATTTAGTAGTTCATAGAGTCATTCAAATTGGATATGATGAAGAAGGGTGGTTTGCATATACAAAAGGAGACAATTCATCTGTAATTGATCCAGGAAAAATGAGATATGGTCAAGTAGAATATATATTGGTAGGGGTGTTTTACTAAAAATGAAAAATTTAATAGGTTTTGGAAGAGAAAATGAACCAATAGAAAAAGACCCAATTGAAGAGAGTTTAGAATATCATCAAGAAAACATAGGAAGTTATGTAGAAGGTAGAGACTTTAGAGGAGATGATTTTGCTGGAAAATTAGTGTATGTTGGATATGATGAAATAATTTTAAAACCATTTCAAGGGGATCACGGAATGGGAGATAAAATAAAACTAAGATTCGTTGATAAACCTCAACCAATTCCAAGAAGAGGAATAAGAATAAATCCAACAACCAGAAAAAATTTAGAAGAAATGGCTGAATTAATAAATAATGCTCAAGGAGAAAAATAAAATGGCTGAAGCAATATGTGAAAACTGCGGTGCAAGATATAATTTAAATGGAAAGGTTCCAAAATTTGCTTGTGTTTGTAGATCAAAAAAATTTAAAATAAAAAACTAAGTAACAATCCTAAAAAACATCCAGCACTTAAATAAGGCATTGCAGGATAGAACTTATTCTTCTTACTATAAGTTAACAATAAAAGTAAACTAATGGCAGTAACAAAAGAAACTAACAATGCTTTGTAAAAACCAAATTGAGCTAAAACAACTCCAGAAAATAATAAAGTAAAACCTATGTCTCCACCACCAAGAACAGCTGTTTTTTTACCTTTGTCATAAGGAACGACCAAACCTGCAAACATTTTTGATTTAGCTTGAAATTTAGCCATCTTAACCATGTGTTTAGTTTTCCAAACAGCAATAGCATCATAAACAGAAATTAAAACTAATAATATAGAAACTGCAAGTAAACTCATTATCGGAGCAAAAATCGCGGCAATACCACTATAAACAAATAATTCAGTAAAATTATGAGTTATGACTGAAGGTCTATAAAATTTTAACAATCCGAATATAACTGCCAAGATTAAAGCCCACATTTGAATTAAAAAAGCAGAGAACGCAATACCCAATAAATAAATGGTAGCAAAAACAAACCAAAGCTTCCAAATTTTCATAGCACCAAATTTCATTAATAATAAAGCAATCCCGGTTGCTATAAAGATTGCAATAATTAAAGGAACATAACTTGTCGAACTTTCTAATTCCGGTCTTTCAATACCATAAGGCAATTCAACTTCTAAATATTGTTGAGTGATAAATAAACCAATAAAATGAGCTAAGAAAAATAAAACAGCAATTACTATAGTTACAGTCAGATTATGTTTCATAAAAAAAGATTAAAAAGTTAGTTTAAATAGTTATCCCTAAATGAAACGTGTATACATTCTAGAATAATAATCTTTAAAAAATCATATGAATTCCCCATTATATGATAGAGTTAATAACAATCAATCACGTTCTTACTTTTTTAGCAGGTATTTCTATAGGTTTTGCAATAGGGGTATCTATAGCTTTGGTTAAAGAAAAGTCTCAAAGAAGGCTATTAAACTATTTATTAGAGGTTTATGCCGATAAAGAGGAAGAAAAATTACCAGAATTAAAAAAAGAGGGGTTAGATGATCAAGAAAAGGCAAAATACCTAAGGGCAGTTCTAAAAAGCATAGAAGAAGAAGATAAAAAAATAAGCAAAAAGAAAAGAAAACCTGCAGAATTATGAAAAAATTAGATGAAATAATGATAAAAACATGTGAAAAACTACCATTCAACAATACCTTCTTTGAAGAAGCAGGCTTCTGTTTAAAACCATCCGATTTATGCAAATATTGCAGATTTGATTCAAGAGACTACTCATGTACAAAGAAAACTTATACGCCACTTATCGAATTTAAATAACTTCTAATATTTACTACTCCACAATTACACTTAATAGAAACACTTATAAAGACACTAAATTTACCAGTTTAACAATAAGGAGACAAAAAATGATATTAAATCAACAGTTCCTAAAAAAATTAAGATCAGCATTCGACTTAAACGAATATGAAGTAAAGATATGGACTGCTTTGTTAAGCAAAGGATCAGCTTCAGCAGGAGAGTTATCAGATATTGGTAATGTACCAAGATCAAGAGCATATGACATTCTAGAATCATTAGAAAAGAAAGGTTTTATAATTATGAAGTTAGATAAGCCAATTAAATACTTGGCTGTAGAACCTAAAGACATCATAAATAGAGTTAAAAAAGACGTACAGGAAAAAGCTAATGAACAAATAAGCATGATTTCTGAATTACAAGGAACAGATGTTTTTAGCGATTTAAATAAGTTATTTACAAATGGGATTGACAATGTAGATCCTACAACAATAACTTCTTCAATTAAAGGTAGAAAAAATATTTACAATCAAATTGAAATAATGCTAAGATCTGCCGAAAAATCAGTAGTTATTTCAACAACTAAAGAAGGTTTTGAAAGGAAATTCGAAAATTTTAAGTTTTTATTTAAGAAACTAAAAGAAAAAGGAGTAAAAATAAAATTATTAACTCCAGAAAAAATAGACGATAAAGATGCAAAAACTATTTTACAGTCTAAACTAGTTCCAGAAATCAACTCAAGATTTATTTTGGTTGATAACAAAGAACTTATGTTTATGCTAACCGATGGTTCAGTAGAAGATAAAACCGACATGGCAATTTGGGTAACAAGCCCATACTTTGTAAATGCTATGAACAGCATGGTTAATTTAACTTTAAACTAGAAACCGAAATATTTATTAGTGAAGAAAAAGTAAATTAAAGAATGTCAGAAGAACTAATAAAAAAGGTTCAAAAACTTCATGACGAAAGATATTCTCATCCAGATAAAGTGGGTTTAGCTCCATATTTTTCAAAACTTGCAATAGAAGGAAGATTTCATTCAGATACCCCCATTCCAGAAAAAAGAATTGAAGAAAATTCACTAGGGTTACTTTTTTATGAAGGTTTAACTGAAAATTAATTTTTAAATAATTTAAAACTAAAACCTAAATTTCCAGAATAAAAGCAATCTTTTTAAATAACTTATTCTTTTATTCACTTATGAACATAGACATTTTGATAGAAACCTTGCACCCTTTAGAAAGGAAAGCAATTCCACACTTAAAAAATTCTAAAACACTTAAAGAATTACAAAAAAACTCTGGTTTATCTGAGATAGAAGCTATGAGGGCATTACAGTGGTTGGAAAATAAGAAAATATTGAAAACTACTAAAAAAGCAGAGGAAATCTATACCTTAGATAAAAATGGAGAAAATTATTCTCAAAAAAAACTTCCAGAATTACAATTCTTAGCCACAATAAAAGAAAAAGAATATGGTCTTAATGAAATAAAAGAAATTTCCGGATTATCAAATGAAGAGGCAAATATTTCAATAGGACAACTGAAAAAACTATCAGCCATTATAATAAAAGAAGGTATGAAAATATCAATTACCCCGAGCGGTAGAAAAATTTTAAGTTTGGAAACTCCAGAACAAAGATTAATAGAAAAACTCATCAAATCACAAAAAAAATTAACAGAAGAAGAAAAAAAGAGTTTTAAAAATCTACAAAAAAGAAAACAAATAGTTAAAGAAGATATAATAATTAAAAGAGAAATAAAATTAACAAGTTTGGGAAAACAGATAACAAATAAGAAAATCTCTTCTGATTTAATAGACACACTAACTCCAAGTATATTAAAAAATAAATCTTGGGAAGGAAAAAAATTTAGAAGATATGACATTAAAATCAATGTTCCAAAAATCTACCCTGGAAAGAGACATTTTGTTAACCAAGCAAAGCAACATGCAAAACAAATTTGGTTAGATATGGGGTTTGAAGAAATGTCTGGAACAATAATTAATAGTTCTTTTTGGAATTTTGATGCATTATTTACTGCCCAAGACCATCCAGTTAGAGAAATGCAAGATACATTTTTTATAAAAGGAACTTCAAAATTACCAAATAAAACATTGGTCAATAAAGTAAAAAAACAACATGAAAAATCATGGAAATACTCGTGGCAAGAAAGTGAAGCAAAAAGACCAGTTCTAAGAACTCACACAACAGTTCTTTCAGCACAAACAATTTCTAATCTTAAAGAGAAAGATCTACCAAAAAAATATTTTGTTCTAGGAAGAAACTATAGAAATGAAGCATTAGATTGGTCCCATTTATTTGAGTTTAATCAAACGGATGGAATAGTAATAGATCCAAATGCAAATTTTAGACATTTACTTGGATATTTAAAGCAATTCTTCAATAAAATGGGTTACGAAAAAGTAAGATTTAGACCAGCTTATTTTCCCTATACAGAACCAAGCATAGAAATAGATGTATATGTTCCAGAAAAGAACACTTGGGTAGAATTGGGAGGGGCAGGGATATTCAGACCAGAAATGGTAAAACCAATATTTGGCAAAGAAATTCCAGTCTTAGCATGGGGCCCAGGGTTTGATAGAATACTAATGAATTATTACAAAATAAAAGATATTCGTGATTTATACAAAAATGATTTAAAACAATTAAAGGAGATTAAAGAATGGGTCCAATAAAATTCATCGGAAGAACTCTTACAATAATTACAATATTAATGGTTTTTCTAGGAATAAAAATATATTTTGATGTAATGGATGATAAAGATGATTTCCAGACCTTAATACAACAAAGCCCAGAAATGACTCAAGAAGAACTTGAAACAAACATGCAAATCTGTGATGAAAAAGAATATTTTAACCCATTATGTCAACTTCAAGAAATTAATTATAAATACAATAACGGAGAAGAATTGATAAAAATGGATTGCAATTTAATAAAATACAGCGGGGTTCCATATTATTTATACCCATTTAACGAGAAGGTAAAAAATTACTTTGAAGAAATACGAACAGACTGCGAGTTTGGAATAAATAGTGCTGGAGAAATAATAGAACTAACTTAAAATGCCAACAATAACAATAGACAAAAAGGATTTAATGAAACTTTTAGGAAGAACTATCCCAGATGAAAAACTAAAAGATAGAATCTCAATGTTAGGGACAGATTTAGAAAAAGTAACAGATAAAGAGATTGAAGTAGAAATTTTCCCAAATCGTCCAGATATGCTTTCAACAGAAGGATTTTCAAGAGCATTATCTTCATTTATAGGAATAAAAAAAGGATTGAAGGAATATAAAGTAAATAAATCAAGTTATAGGTCTAAAAAAGATTCTAAAGTAAAAAATGTAAGACCATTTGCTATAAACGCAGTTGTAAAAAATATCAATCTAGATGATGCAACAATAAAATCTTTAATGCAGGTACAAGAAAAGCTTCATGCTTCACACGGCAGAAACAGAAAAAAAGTTTCAATAGGGGTTTATGATCTAAATAAAATAAAATTTCCATTAACCTACACTACAAAACCAACATCTTTCAAATTTAAACCATTAGAATTCAAAAATGAATTATCTTTAAAAGAAATCTTAGAGAGACATCCGAAAGGGAGAGATTACAAAGAGACATTAGAAGGTTTCAAAGAATATCCAATTTGGTTAGACTCAACAAATCAAGTTCTTGCTTTAGTTCCAATAATAAATTCGGAAGAAACAAAGGTAGATAAAAAAACAAAAGAGTTATTCATAGATGTTACTGGAACTGATTTGAAAGCATGTGAACAAGCACTAAATATAATAACAACCTCTCTGGCCGATAGGGGTGGAAAAATATACGAAGTAAAAGTAGATAACATTTCATATCCAGATTTAAAACCTAAAAAATTAAAATTAAATAAAAGCTATGTAGAAAAAACTTTAGGATTAAAACTAACGGAAGCAAAAATAAAAGAATTATTATCCAAAATGGGGATTAGTTATTCTAATGGGGATGCTTTAATTCCAACATATAGAACGGACATACTCTCAGAAATAGACTTAGTTGAAGATATAGCAATAGCTTATGGGTATGAAAACTTTATTCCAGAAATACCAAACGTTTCAACAATAGCAAAAGAATCTGAATTTGAAATATTTCGAAATAAAATTTGTAACATTTTAGCAAATTTAGGTTTAATAGAAACAAATACTTACAATTTAACTAATAAAAAAAGTCAAGTAGAATTAATGAATTTAAAAAAATTAAAATTAGTAGAGATTGAAAATGCTCTAAATGAAGATTATAATGTATTAAGGGCATGGATGATTCCTTCATTATTAGAAGTACTAAAAAATAACAAACATTATGATTATCCACAAAAAATATTTGAAGCTGGAACTGTATTTACTTCAGATGAAAAAACAAGGTTAGCAATTTCATTAGCACATTCAAAAGTAACTTTTACAGACATAAAACAAATACTAGATGTAATTCTTAATTCATTGGATTTAACATATGAAATTAAAGAAACTGAACACGATTCATTTATACCGGGAAGAGTTGGAAGAGTTTCTTGTAAAGGGAAAGAAATAGCTTATATTGGAGAAATACATCCAAAAGTTTTAGATAATTTTTCTTTAGAAACTCCAATAGCTGCATTAGAATTAAATTTAACAGATTTATTTAAATTAAAATGAAAAAGAATTTTGAAAAAAGAATTAAAAAAGAATGGAAAAATATAATATTCAACATACTTTTCGGAGTAGTATCATTATTAATTGTAATCTTATTTTTTGAGAATATATTATTAACTACTTTGTTATTGGGAGTTGTAGCAATAATTGGGCAGATCAAATGGAAGTCTAGATTAACATTATTTGTTTTCTTTTTCTTTGGAATATTATTTGGAATATCTGAAATAATAGTTTCAGATTATAGTGTTTGGGAATATTCAGTTAGCAATCTTCAAAATATTCCAACCTGGTTATTTATTTTGTGGGGGAATACGGCTGCTTTCATGCAACAATCAATTAAAGAAATAAGGAAATTAGGAATAAAAAAATAGGTGCATTATTTCTTTAAGAAGAATAACTTTTTCTCAAAATCAACTATCTTTCCATCACTAACATAAATGCCTTCTTTTTCCAATATCTTAATTTTTTCTTCAGAACCAGAAGCAAACCCGCCTATTTCTCCAGAACTTTTTACAACCCTATGACATGGAACCACGGGGGCATAAGGATTTTTATTCATAGCATTTCCAACAGCACGATAAGCCTTACAATTTAGAGCTTCAGCAATCTCTCTATAAGTACTTACTTTTCCTTTAGGAATCCTCTTACACAAAGAATATACTTTGTCATTAAAGTTTTTCATCTTTCAAAAAAGCCTCGTAAAATAGTTTTAAACAATAATCTTCATCTTCAAATAAATTCAATTTTAGTGCATCTTCAAGATTAAAAAAATCAAATTTATCGTGCTCAGAACTTAATTTTATGTGATCAGAAGGGTTACTATCAAATTCATGCCAAAATAAATTATATTTAATAACTTTTCCATCATAAGCATGATAGGTTGTGGTAAAAAATTCTGGTTTGATATCTAAGCCAATTTCTTCTTTTAATTCTCTTTTAATGGCTTGATCAGAGTTTTCATCATCGTCCATATTTCCAGCAACACTATTCCAAAAATTATCTAAAGTTCTATGAAATAAAATAATTTTTCCTTCAAATACTAAAACACATCCAACTGTAATTTTATCTATTTTTTCAGGATCCGCAAGTATCATTTGAAAGTTATCCTTCCAGTGTGCACTCTTTTTTCAGGATGTACATCATTATAAAAGCTTTCCACATAATAAGAAAGCAAAGCTTTCAATTTTCTACGATCAACCAAATCATCAATTTTATCAGTTTCATGTAATTTATTTGTACATACGACTTCCTTATCAACACTAATTCCAGAACCAATAACAACTTTTGGTCCAGCAAAGGCCATTAGACTCCCCCTTTCTCCAATCATAATATCTCCTTGAGTAGCATAACTTGCAGAAGCACCCCCCGTAGTGGGCTCAGTTATAACAGAAATAAATTTAGCACTACTTTTTTTCAAATCTAACAAGGCCATATTCATCTTTGCCATTTGTGCTAAAGACATTGGCCCTTCATACATTCTAGCCCCGCCAGAGGAACAAACAGAAATTAAAGGAATTTTTTCTTTAACCGCTAAATCAACTGCTCTTTTAAATTTCTCTCCATAAACCGCTCCAAAACTTCCACCCATAAATTTAATATCACTTATAGCCAAAACTACCTCTCTGCCTTCAATCTCAGCCCTGCCAGTGACCAAAGACTCATTAGAAGTTCCAACCTCTGCAGATTTTTTTAATAGGCCAGAATAATTTACTTCACCAATAGGAAGATCAATATAAGTTTCTTTTCCAATTAATCTTTCAAGTGTTAAGTTCTCATCAATTTCATGAAAACTATCCTCATCACAAATTTTTGTAATTTGTTCTTCTACAGTTAAATAATCTCCTTTTCCACAGTGAGGGCAGGCATAAAAATTTTCCTCATAATCGTCCCAATCAATATAACCACACCCTCCGGCTACCCTATACCTTCCATCGGTTCCCCAATCATCCTTACAAACAACAGGACGACCAACAATATTTTTTTTATCAAGTTCTTCCTTTCTAAGAGGAGCAATCAAAGGATCATTAATCTCTGGGACTTCTTCAACACTTTTAGATTTCCCAATTCTCTTTATTCTTTTCAATTTTCTTTTAACAAAACCAGTCAACAAACCATCAAATTTGCCATAATTTAAAACTTTATTTTTTCTGTCTTTAACCAATTTTTTGACAGTGCCATTTGTTATTCTTTTCCCATCAGATTTTTTATCTATATTTACCCATTTATTCAAAGTTTCAACTAAAGAACTCTTTATTGTTCCTATTGTTTCATCATAATTAGTATGTGCACCTTCATTAGGTTCAGTTAAGGAATCATCAACCACCCCTATCTCCTGTAAGTGTTCAACACCCGGTCTTAGTATATCTAAGGCCTCATCAACTAAGTCTTCCAATTTCTCTCCAGCATTAATCCTTTTGCCAAAGATAATCCTTGCACAACTTTCTGGTGCAATGACAGAATACATGGAATTTTCTAACATATAACTTTGATCTGCGATTTGCATAGCCAACGCCCCACCACTTCCACCTTCACCAATTATATAAGAAACGGTTGGAGCTTCAATTTCACAATATCTCCTGATACAATCTGATATCCTAAAGGATTGTCCGCCTAGTTCCGACTGCATGGACGCATCCCCGCCATAGGTATCAATAAAAGAAACAACTGGCGAATTATGTTTTTCTGCCTCATTCAAGATTTCTAAAACATATTCATGACCTTCAGTAGTAATCATTCCAGTAGCTCTGCTTTCTTTTCCATCTCTTCTTTTTTCTTGCCCAAGAACAATACATTCAATTCCATCAACATATCCTTTAGCAACAATCAATGAAGGGTCAGGGCTGGGGTAATAAGAAATATCTTCAAAAACGCCTTCAATAACATCAGAACTTCTTATTCTTTCAGGATGTCTAGTTAGATAATGTCTCTCTTTTAGTGATTTCATCTCTTTTTTCAATATTGGGTATATAGAAAAACTTAATAAAACTTTTTAATTACATATAAATAATGAAATACAACTTAGAATTAGAAAACCTAGCGAAAAAGATAAATAAAGAGAAAGCCAAGTTAGTTTGTTTACAACTTCCAGACGGATTAAGGCCAGAAGCTACAAAGATAACTAGCTTTTTAGAAAAAAATACAAAAGCAAAAATAGTCATCTGGTTGGGTTCCTGCTGGGGAGCATGTGATACACCAATAGGACTAAAAGATTTAAATTTTGATTTAATTATTCAATATGGTCATTCAGCTTGGCCATTCTACTAAATGAAAATAACAAAAACAGAGGTGATAGTATCAATCTTAATAGTTATAATTGTAGCCTCGGTAATTTTTCTGGCTCCAAAACCAAAACTATCAACCGGTTGCGGAGAATGTACTCCTTGGATTAATGGTACCTGTGGTTCTGGAGAATGTGAATCATTGGAGATGAAACAAGGTAGAACTTGTTATGGTGATTATTTTTCTGATGACTTTAGACAAGAGGACCCATATAACAGCCCAAGATATAGTATAGGAAATGCTCCGCCAGGTTGTGAAAAAAGATGTATTTCAATGCCAGAAATGTGTAATACTCCTCCAGAACAACCAATAACTATCTATCCAGAAAACACAGCAACAGAAATACCAATCACGGCAAATTTATCTTGGGAATCATCAGATATAAATGAACAAGAACTACTATATGATGTTTACCTAGACACAAACCAAGAAGCACAAAATTTAGTTTCAGAAAATCAAGGTGAGACAGAATACTCATTTCAACTAGAATACTTAACAACATATTACTGGAGAATCATAGTTAATGATTCTTACAACATAACAGAAAGTCCAATATGGTCATTTACAACAGAAGAATTAATGCAAGAAGAAGAAGAACCAGATGAATCAGGAAATAATGATCCTCCATCTAACAACGGAGATTCACCATATGAATGTACAAATAATGAGGAATCTTGTCAAGAAAACATCTTAGTAATTTGCTTAAATAAAGAATGGCAAGTAGTACAAGTATGTGAAAATGGTTGCGAAAATAATGCTTGTATAGAAGAACCATTATTTGATATAAAGGTCTCTTTAAACGAAAACTCAGAAAACATTTACGTAGAAGATAAAGTAGAATTCAGTATAGTGTTATATAATTTTGGAACTCTAAATCCAGTAGATGTATTTCTACAATGTTCTTTAGAAGACTTTGAAAAAAACAAATTAGATTTTTTTGAAGAAACTTTAGCAGTAGACTTACAAACTTCAATAAAAAGAAATCTAAAATTCCCAGAAGAAACCCAAAAAGGAGAGTATATCTTATCTTGTTACTTAACGTATAAAGAAGAAACAATTTCCTCTAGTGAATTAATAAATATTTTAGAAAAGCCACATGAAGAACACCCAAAAGGAGTAATAAACTTTAATCTGATTCTTTATTTAATAATATCCTTGGTTTTAATAATAACAATAATAATCTTTATAAATAAAAGAAAAAAGACAAAAGCATGGAGGAAAAAAATTGGAAATAGAAAGCATAGATCTACCAAAACAACTAGTAGAAAACATAAGAAGGGTAGTTGAAGATACAAAGATGTTTGAAGATGAACTAGATTTCATTAACCAAGCTATAATAAAGCAAATTTCCAAATTTAGACAATAAAAATGGCAAATGAAGAAATAATTGGATATCACAAAGGAGCATTAGCAACCTTAAGTAAAGAAAGGCAAGAATTAGCTAAAATGGTTGGAGTAGTTGATCAATTCATTAAAATGCACATAGAAGAATTAAAGAAACTAGGAATTGATTTGGAAGAAGAAGCTAAAAAAGCACAGGAGCAACAACCCCCACAAGAATTTAAAGAAGAAGATAGAGTTGCTTAAAATAATTTACTTATTTTTTTAAAATCTTCAAAATTGGTTTCTTTTATTCTAATGGTTGGCATCACTAAACTTTTTGGTTTGTGAGCAATTTCGCCCTTTAACTCACCATAAGTAAAAATTGCTGCGTCACGGTAAGGTTCGTCATCCTGTAGAACATAAACTTCTGACGATTTCAACCCATTCCTATAATCTCTAAATAAGTAAAAATCACCAATAACAACACAATAAAAAGAACCATTCTCTTCAAAATCTCTCTTAACAACAACTGCCCCTAAAGAAGGGTCAAGACTCCCAAATATCTTATCATCCATTTCCCCAAGCATATGTTCGGTTCTCACAAGAATTTCGTCCAAATTTATTTGTTCAACACCCATATTCAGTCAAAAAGAAGAAGTATTATTTAGTATATAAAACTTTATATATCCCTATAAAATTGTAAAACCATGGAAGATTTTAGAAGAGACATCCCAAAAATTATGGATGAACATGAAAAAGTAGATGATAATCAATTCAGACAAATAATTCCGCTTCTATTGAAAAGAGGACTTGAAAACCTAGATTTAAGTATGTTTGATGATGAAACCAAAGTAAAACTTTTAACGGCAGCTGGAGATGAATATCTAAAAAGAGGAAAAATCCAAGATGCATTAAAAATTTTTAAATACATAAAAAATAAACAAAAATTAGTTGAAGTCGGAGATCAAAATTTTAGGTTAGGATTATACAAACACGCTATAGAGGCTTATGTTCTGGCAGAGGATTATGGAAGATTAGAAAAATCAGCAGATAAATGTTTACATGAAGGGCACTTAACAGAAGCAATAAAAGCAATGATTGCACTAAAAGACCCAGAAAAACTAAATAAGGTTGGAGAATATTGTCTAGAAAGAAAAAACTATGAATTTGCTATTGAAGTATATTCTGCTATAGTAAACACTGAAAAACTAATAAAAACTGGTGACTTGTGCAAGGAACAAAATCTTTTAAATCTCGCATTAAAAGCCTATGAAGCAGCAAATAATAAAACAAAAATAAATATAATTGGTGACGAGTTATTAAGAAGGGGAATTCTAAAAGATGCTTTAGAAGCATATAAAAAAGCAGACAATCAAACAATGATAAGATTTTTTGAAGAAAATTTTAAAGAGAAGCAAATAGAAAAGAAAGATTATATCTAAAAAATAGGTTCCACAACTTCTACTTTCTTAGAACAAGCAGGACAAACTCTCGGCCATTGCTTAATGGTATTATATTTAAATTTATACTCGCATTTTTTACAAACACAAATTATATGGTATTTAGAACCTTCAACTTTATCAAACGTAACTTCTGGTTTAGATTTCTCTTTGTAGTTTACTCTAAGGTACTCATCTGTTTCATCCCAACCAACCGGTTTTTTATCAACACCATTTTCCTCAACAGTTTCTTTTACTTTTTGAATAGAAGGAGTTTTCTCACAATTTGGACAAACCATCATTCCTTTAATATTATCTAACTTAAAATCATCAGCATATGCTTCACCATGACAATTTCTACAGATAACTCTGACTTGCTTTGTTTTCAATAATGCCATTTATTTCTTCCCTATTTTTTTATACGCTACAAAAATGACTATTAGTAATTCTATCAAAAGAATAATCGGTCTAATAATCCTATCTAGATCTCCGAAAGCTCTGACAGTACCATAAAACAAGGTAAAGAAGCCCCCCAACATAAAACCGGAACCAACCCACTGATTCAAATCATCTTTATGAGTTGGTAACATCAAGCCAACTACAATAGCTAACAAACCAAATATAATCGAAACATAGAAAACCACTAAATTATGGCCCTCCATAGCAGAATCATAACTTTCTCTACATGCCTGCCAAGCCGCATCATCAACGTCTTCTTCCTCCAGCATATACGGCTTTTCAAATTCGCCACAATAATCATCATAATCTGGACTTTCATGAATCGCCTCAGCTAATGCAGCCACAAAGAAAGCGAATAATGCACCTATAACCAGAATAATGATAATTTTCCTTATATCCATGAAACTTCCTATAATTGATAATATAAAAAGCTTATGATGGAGTAAACAAACAGTTAAATATCCAGATATCTATGATAAAACAGGTTAAAATGGCACCAGAAGAAGATTTTTCTTCTGAAGAATTTGTAGAAGATCTAAAAGACGAAGAGATAAAGAAGAAGAAAGAAGAAGAGAGAAAGGAATTTTTCAGAAGGAATTCATACTTGAAGGATACATTAATATCTGAAATTATAGAAAAAACTACTGATAAGGATAAAGAAAAAGAATTTTCATCTGAAGATTATTTCGAGAAATTAAAAGGTGAAAAGATAATGGAGGATGAACAAGAAGATTGAAAAACACATTAATAAAATTTTGGAAAAATAGTTATAATTTTGACAAAAAAATTATGTTGGCCTTTAGGGATATTCCAAGAGAAAAATTTGTTCTTAAAAAATATAAAAATGAAGCATACGCAGACATGGCATTGCCTCTTTTAATGGGTCAAACAATTTCTCAACCAACAACAATAATGATAATGTTAAACGCTCTAGAAGTAAAAAGAGGAGAAAACGTCTTAGAAATTGGTACTGGATCTGGCTACCAAACCGCATTATTATCTAAACTAGTTGGACCAAGGGGTAAAGTTACAAGTTTAGAAGTTTTACCAGAACTAATTGATTTCGCTAAAAAAAATTTAAGGAAAATAAAATTAGATAAAAATATAAAAATTGTAAAAATAGATGGTTCAAAAGGATATGAAAAATTTGCACCTTATGATAAAATAATTGTAGCAGCCGCATCTCCCAAAATAAATCAAGTATTACTTAGTCAATTAATAAGGGAGGGAGTTATGGTGCTTCCAGTTGGGAAAATATATGAACAAAAACTATTGAAAATAACAAAAAGTAGAGACCTTAGAACTGAAAATTTAGGAGAATTCTTATTTGTTCCTTTGCGTGGAGAGAATGGATATTAAACTAATTGTTCTTTAATCACATCTACACATCCAGGATTAACCAAGGTACTTACACCACCAAGAGATTCTTTAGTCAACAAATTTCTTAAAATTCTTCTCATGATTTTTCCACTCCTAGTCTTAGGCAAATCTTCAACGAAATAGATTTTATTCAAACCAGCAATAGGTCCAATTTTACTTCTAATCAATTTAATCAAACTTTTTTCTAATTCTTTACTAGCTTTACCTTTCTCCAAAACAACGAAAGCAACAGGAACTTCACCACGAATCTTATCGGGAATACCAACTACAGCACTCTCATTAACAAACTTATCGCCATTAAGAACATTTTCCATCTCGGCAGTACTTAATCTATGGCCTGCAACCTTAATTACATCATCAATTCTTCCAGTTATGCGGATATTATCTTTATCATAATAAAAAGCACCATCACTTGTATCATATTTTCCTTTAAATCTCTTCCAATAAGTTTCCCTGTATCTTTTCTTATTTCTAAATATTCCTTGTAACATAGCCGGAGCAAAAGGACTTAATTGAACTAAAAAACCTTTTTTACTTTTTCTTCCTTTTTCATTAACAACTTCATGTTTTATCCCGGGGAAACTTCTTCCAGCAACTCCGGGAATGAAAGGACCAACTCCGGGCAAGGCATTAACCATATTTGCCCCCGTTTCAGTTTGCCACCAGGTATCGATAATCGGACATCTTCCTTTACCTATTTTATTAAAGTACCAATTCCAAGCATCACTATCAATTGGCTCTCCAACAGTTCCAAGTACTTTTAGACTATCTAATTTATATTTATTAACCCATTTTTCCCCAAGTCGCATAAACATTCTTATTGCAGTAGGAGCAGTATAAAACGAAGTAACTTTATTTTCATCAACAATTTTCCACCATCTTCCAGGATTAGGATAATCTAAGCCGCCTTCATACAAAACTAAAGTTCCTCCTAAAGATAATGGACCATAACAAGAATAAGTGTGCCCAGTAATCCAACCAATATCAGCAGTACACCAAATAACATCTTTTTCAAGTAAATTAAAATTCCATTTTGTGCTCCAATATGCCTGCGTTAAATAACCACCAGTATCATGCATAATTCCTTTTGGGTTTCCAGTTGTTCCACTAGTATATAGGATAAACAAAGTATCACTAGAGTTCATAATTTCAGGTTCACAATATTGTTCAACCTTTTTGGATTCTTTTTCAAAAGAAACAAATTTATTATTATATTTAATTTTTTTATTTAGTCTGTTTACAACAACAACTTTTTTTATTTTTGTTCCTTTAATCCCACTTTTAGCTTTTTTTAATAAATCCTTTTTCTCTCCTTTCCTATAATATCCATCAGAGGTTATCAAAACCTTACTTTTTCCATCTTTTATTCTTGTTTTTAAAGCCTCATCAGAAAAAGCAGAAAAAACAACACTATGTATTGCACCAATCCTTGCACAAGCTAACATAGAAATAATTAATTCTGGTATCAAGGGTAAATAAATACTAACAACATCTCCCTTTTTTACTTTTAAAGATTTCAAAACATTAGCAAACCTATTCACTTTTTTGTATAGGTCCATATAAGTTATTTTTTGTGTCTTTTCTTTAGTTGACTCTGGAACAAAAATTACAGCATCCTTCATACTTCTAATATTAATATGCCTGTCTAAACAATTAAAACTTGCATTTAGTTTTCCACCTTTGAACCATTCAAAATAAGGTAACTTTTCTTCATAGGTTTTATCCCAAAGTTTTTCCCAGTATAAACCTTGCTTAGCTAAATTGTCCCAAAACTTTATAGGGTTCTTTTTAGCTTCTTTGTAAATAGAATCAGATTTGATCCAGGCAATTTTTTTCATTTCATCACTAGGGTAATATTTATCACCTTTTTTTACAACATACTTAACCATTTATAGACCTCTCCAAAAATTTTCTTTTCTCTTTAGTTCCTTTATCCCAAAGCATTCTAGTATATCCAGTATTATCAATTTGACTTGGTTTTATATCAAGTTCTTTCAAAACTCTAAGAATCTTTCTACGACCTTTTTTCATTTCACGAGGTTTACACAAATATTCAATCTCCATAAAATAACCAAGATGTTTTACTCTGTTTATTTCAATAGAAATTCTTTTGTCTTTTTTATGCTTGTAAGTTTCATTCCATTTAATTTTTCTAACCCATTCAACAAAATTCAAATCATTAAACAACGTAAGAAGTGACTCTACTTCGTCTTTTCCTTTTAATTGAAACTCAAATTCTTTCTTAACAACAATTTCTTTTGTCCAATACTTCTTTAGATGTTTTTTAAAATTTACTTCAAACTTATTTTTCATAGCTCTTATTCTGAAAGCTTTTTTTGGATAACCTTTACTTTTAATAGCAAAATAATCATCAGCCTTTTTACCTCTTGCTTTAAACCTTGCAATTCTTTTAATTTTCTCTCTAAGTTCAGGAACATCAGAACTATTTAGTTTAACTTTGGTTTCAACTTCAAGCCACATACACTAAATTATAAATTAAGGATTTATATATCTTACTATGCGATAATTTTATATATTCAACTTTTCAAAATTAGAACATGAGGTTAAGTGTTCTTATTGGTGGTAAAGCAGGTCAAGGTATAAATAAAGTATCACAAATAATTTCTCAGGTGCTAACCAAACACGGATATTACATATTTAACTATAGAGACTACCCTTCTTTAATTAGGGGAGGACATAATTTTAATGTATTAAACATATCAGACAAACAAATCAGTAGTCATGAAAGCAAAATCAATTGTATCTTGGCCATGGACGACAATACAATAAAACTCCACAAAAAAGAATTAACAAAAAAAGGATTAATAATAGATTATAAAGAATTCAAAGACCTAGGGAGAAATATAAATATTGCTCTAGCAGGAGCCTTCATTAAAACCTTGGGAATAGAAAAAAAATACTTGATTGATGAAATAATAAAAGAATTTAATACTAAGGAAACAAATCAGGCAGCTGAAAAAGGATACAATTCGGAGAAAGAATTATTCCATCTTAAAAAATTAAAAAATAAAATCAAAGTAATGAGCGGCTCACAAGCTGTAGCAACTGGAGCAATTAATTCAAAGATAGACAGATATATTGCATATCCTATGACTCCCGCAACCGGAGTTATGCATGTTTTAGCAGCAAATCAAAAAAAGAATAATTTCATAGTTTTTCAACCAGAGAATGAAATAGCAGTTGTAAACGCAGCCCTAGGTTCAAGTTTTACTGGAAAAAGAACGATGATTGGCACATCTGGAGGAGGTTTCGATTTAATGACAGAAGGTCTAAGCTTGCAAGGGATGACAGAAATTCCATTAGTTGTTTATTTAGCAGCAAGGCCCGGTCCCGGAACAGGAACTCCAACCTACACAATTCAAGGAGATATTAATATTGCTTTAAGAGGAGGACATGGAGAATTTCCAAGAATAGTTGTTATACCTGGAGATCCAAATGAAGCAATAGAAAAAACAAATGAAGCTTTCTACTTATCAGAAAAATTCAACAGTCTATCAATTGTATTATCTGACAAACATTTAGCAGAATCAGAATTTAGTGTAAGAGGTAAACCCAATAAAACAATTATTCCAAAAATCAACAGAAATATTCCTGGAAAAACAATAGTAAAAGCTTCGGGATATGAACATGATAAATTTGGAAATACTACTGAAGATGCAACTCTCTTAAAGAGAAATGCAGAAGCTAGAATAATTAAATATCAAAAAATAAAAAAAGAAGCTAAAAGATTTGAAATGATAAAAATCCATGGGAAGAAAAACAGTAAAAATTTAATTATTGGATGTGGCTCAACAAAAGGAGCAATATTGGATGCAATAGAAGGGAAAGATTTCAAATTTCTACAAGTATTATATTTAATGCCAATTTCAGATGAAATAAGAAAAGAAATCAAAAAAGCAAAGAAAGTAATTCTAGTAGAAAATAATCTAACCGGACAATTAGGAAGGTTAATCAGAGAAAAAACCGGAATAAAAATAAAAAATAGAATACTAAAATATGATGGAAGACCATTTTTGTCAGACGAACTAAGAAGAGAGTTAAAATGAATCTAAATACAAAAAATATAAACACATGGTGTCCAGGATGCCCAAATAACTTAATTTTAGAATCTACTAAACAAGCCATAAAATCACTAATCAAAGAAGGATATAAACATAAAAATTTTGCAATGGTCGCAGGAATAGGTTGCCATGCAAAAATATTCGATTATATTAATTTAAGTGGAATTTACACATTACACGGAAGAGTTATACCTACGATGTTAGGAATAAATGTAGGAAACCCAAAATTAAATGTAATAGGATTCGCAGGAGATGGAGATACTTATTCAGAAGGTCTTGCTCATTTTATTAGTGCAGGCAGATATAACGCAAATACTACTTTAATAGTTCATAATAATCAATCATTTTCATTAACAACCGGTCAAGTAACTCCTACTTCACAACATGGATTCACAGCAAAATCTGAGCCATTTGGGAACAAAAATAAGCCATTAAACCCAATAAGATTGGCATTATCTTCAGGAGCTACGTTCGTAGCTAGATGTAACGCAAATGATCTAAAACACACAGCAAGTATCATAAAACAAGCAATAAAACACAAAGGTTTTTCATTTGTAGATATAATTCAAAACTGTTTAATCTTCAACTTAGATATGAATAAATTAGACAAGCACATGTACAAAATAAGCAATAAAAACAACATAAAAAAAGCTTTTGAATTAGCAGATAAGTGGGATTATAATTCCAATAAAGGAAAGATACCGGTTGGAATCTTCTATAAAGAAAAAAGAAAAACTTTAGATGAGAACTTAAAAAGTGGATAAAAACAATATTCCAAAGATTGAAAAAGAACTTAAGAAAAAAACAAAGATGGTAGCACTAGTCGCTCCAAGTTTTATAACAGATTTTGATTATCCTTCTATTTTAACACAATTAAAAAAATTAGGTTTTGATAAATCAGTAGAGTTGACCTTCGGAGCAAAGATGGTTAATCGAGAGTATCACAAACAACTAAAAAATTCTAAAAAGTTGTTAATAGCTTCAACATGCCCGGGGATTGTAGAAACCATAAAATTGAGATATCCAAAATATGTAAAGAATTTAGCAAAAATAGATAGCCCAATGATAGCAACAGGAAAAATTTGTAGAAAAATATATCCAAAACACAAAACAGTTTTCTTATCTCCTTGTGACTATAAAAAATTAGAAGCTCAAAAATCAAAGCATATAGATTATGTAATAGATTATGAACAACTTGGAGAGCTATTCAAGAAACATAAAATAAAAAAGAGCAAAGATAAAAAACTCTTTGATAAGTTCTACAATGATTATACAAAAATATATCCGTTAGAAGGAGGATTGGCAAAAACAGCACATTTGAAAGGGATCATAAGAAAAGATGAAATAAAAAGCATCTCGGGGATAAAAAAAGTCATGAAATTTTTAGATAACCCAGACCCAAAAATAAGATTTTTAGACGTACTTTTCTGCGTAGGCGGATGTATAGGTGGACCTAAAACAACAAAAAAATTAACAATAGCTCAAAAAAAGAAAAAAGTTTTAAGTTATCTAGAGAAATCCAAGAAAGAAGACATTCCTAAAGGAAAAAAAGGCACATTAGAAAAAGCAAAAGGAATCAAATTTACATATTAACCAGTTATAATAAATATAGCACCAAGAATCAGTACTGCAGTTGCCAAAACTCTTCTCAAAAGACTATGATCATTAAACAAACTTCCTCCAATTAGCACAGCAAAAAACACAGAAACTCTCTTTAATGACAATACAAGAGCAACTGAAGCAGCCTTAACCGCTTCTATCTGAGCATATCTATAAGTAATTGTCAAAAACGCCAATGGAAGTATCCATTTCCAAGAATTTTTTAGAGGCTTAGCTACCTCTTTAATTTTCCCACTAAATAAAACAATTGCAATAAATACTATGGCCAAAAATAAATGTTGAAAACCCATAAATGCAAAAACTGGAAGTTTAAAATTCTTAAGCAATGCTTTATCAAGAATAGACGTTATTGTAAATAAAACCAACGCTCCAATAATATATTTATGTCCTTTTGACTTCAAAAAAATTCTGAAAGGATCTAAGAATTTTTGATTTAATTTAAGTTGTAGAATATATGTTCCTCCTAACAATAAAAGCATCCCAATTAACTCAATTCCACTCAACACTTCCTTTAAGAAAATAAATGCAAAGAAAGCAACAAAACCCGGAGTTAAAACGAGCAAAGGCAAGGCATTACTTATTTCTAAATTTTTAATACCCAGCATTACACAAAGAAATGCAAAGGCTCCGAGAATCGATTTAAAAAATAAAACAAGTAAACTAATTGAAGAAACACTAGACATATCAATGAAAAAGAAAAAAGGAATAGCTAAAACTAAATTAAATATTGCCAAAGCAGTAGAAAACGCTAAAGCTTTTTCTTTGAACAATACTTTTTTTTCAAAGATTGCAGCACTAGCTGAAAATAATGCAGAAACTAAAGCAAGTACATACCATTCAATCATTTTATTTTTATTGCATTAGTAGGACAACTATCTTTCGCTTTTTTATTACACCCAACAGTTTTCGGATTTGGATTTTTTACCCTTGCTTTACCTTCAATTAATTCAAAATTATCACATAAAGCAACACAAGATCCACAACCAATACACTTCTTTTTATCAACACTAACTTTTACCATAGATTATTCTATTAATTTTTATTTAAAAAACTTGTTAATTAAATCTTATTATAAATATTTTTTCTATGTCCAATTCTCAATACAATAATTTTATTTCCTTTTACAATAACATCAATAATTGATCTATAATCACCAGTTCTTAGTCTCCATAATTTCTTACCTTGAAGTCTTTTTATATGACTAAATGGGTTATGTCTTATACTATAAATTTTTCTCAATATATCTCTTTTAATATTAGAATTTAATTTTTTTAAATCTTTCAGGGCCCTTCTAGAAATACTAATAGTGTACATTTTATTTTAGATCTATCCCAAATTCATTAGCAACTTCCTCGATTGAGTAGACTCTCCCAGCCCTTACATCTTCTAAACCTTCTTTAATCTCCTCAATTTCTTTTTCAGTAAGAATTTCTGCTCCAGTTTCATCAATCATATTATTGATTAATTCATCATAACTAACTCTAGAAGATGTTTTTAAGTCTTTCAACCTTTCTAATGTAGTATCCTTTATTTGTATAGTTGTATTCATGTTATACACTACTATATAACTACTATATAAGTGTTTCTAAAAAGTTTTGAAAGACGTTGTAGTGTCCCTTTTTCATCTTTAGCTTAACGCATAAATCAGAGGGTGTTGGCCATACGTCCAAATGATAAATATATAAACTAATTTAAAAATCTTTTCTTTATTCACTATTTCTAAAAAAAATGGAATATCTTCCTTCCCCAGTATTTCCCGATATATAAAATCCGCCATGTCTTTTTCTTAATAACCCAGTAATTTTTTGACCTTCTTGTAAATCAAAACTGAATCTAGATACTCCCTCGGGATATAAAACAATAGTATCCAATGAAAGATGGGGAAAATGTTCAAATGACCCTCTAAAAGAATCATCTTTCCCCATATATGATAAAATTTTTACACTTTCAAATATATTTTTTAATCTACTTCTATCATGCGACGTTACTCTTATTTCATCATGCATCTCATCCTGTTTAGTAAGTAATGCAATGGCCACGTAATCTGATAATGTTGAAGTCATACTATGGAGAAATATGACTTATTTATAAAATTAACTAAATCTTTAAAAGAATAGAGATACTCCAAAAAATATGGCAAAAAAATCTTTGGAAGATCGGATAAACAAACCAGGAAGCGCTTACGATTTAACACGTAGAAGGGGCCCTTCCCCATGCATCAAACCAAAACTAAATTATCCTGGTAGCGCCTACGATTTAACTCTAAACATAAGACTAAGAAGATATCAGGAAGGTCTTAAAAGGAGATACGGAAAAAAATGAAAGTAGAACTATATTCAAATGAAATGTACAGGGGATTAGCAGAAGCGGTTACTCCAGAACAAATATTCGCAATTGGAAATGCTTTGACAGATTATTCAATTCTAGAAATTAGAGAAAGGTACGAAAGTCTAACAAAAAAAATTGAATCTTTAGATCTAATGACTCCTTTAAACCCAAAAGAAATTGCAAAATCAGCATTAATTTTAATGCTTGCAGAAAGTAAAGGGATAGAAGAAGCAAAAATCGAAAAAAAATTAATAGAAGGTCAATTTTAATAAAAAACGCCGGGACTGGGATTTGAACCCAGATGCCCCGAAGGGCCAGGCTTTCCAGGCCTGTGCAATACCAGATTATGCGATCCCGGCAACTAACTAAAAGAACAAATTCAATCTTTTTTAAACTTTACTAAAGAAATAATTACTCTTGAATCTCAATCTCTATATTAACTCCCTCAGGAATTGGCACTCTCATAATTAATCTCAATGCACGCTCATCTAAACCCAACTCAATAAGTCTCTTATGGATTCTCATTTCATACTTTTCCCAGGAAGCTTTACCCTCGCCATCAGGGCTTTTTCTAGTAGTTAACTTCATCTTCTTAGTAGGTAATGGAATTGGTCCAGAAACCTTTGTTTTGGTTTTCTTAGCAATATCAACAATACTATCACAAATTGTATTCATTTTATCAATATCTGGACATGCCAAGTTTATCTTTGCTTTCTGCATTTTATATTAGGCAAAATTAGTTATTTATAAAACTATCTCTTAGTAATTATTATATTTTGGTTAGAAATTAGAAGGTCCCCATAATAAACATTAATTTCAATATCTTTAGCATAACCATCTTCAAATCCAAATTCGCTCAAAGGAAGATAATAAGTTTGATTTCCAGTATATCCCATGCCTTCAAACGATAAACTCTCTATTTTTCCTTCAACTAATTCAAATTCTTCACCAGTTTTTTCAATAAACTCTTTAATTGTAAGCCTAGAAGATACATTCTCTATACTCACTTCCAATTCAGCATTTTCTGGTAAAACAAGATCTTTAAATGTATTTAATTGAATCATTACTTCATCATTTTCAAATACTGCTAATCCTGTAAATTCTGGATCAATAAGCAATATAGATAAGATTAATAGAACACTAATGACTGGAACTATGTACGGTGTGAATTTTTTCATAAAATAACAGAAACTTTAGACTTTATAAAATATTATCCTATAACTAGATTTAATTTTATTGCTTCATTCTTTATTGAAGTCATTATCACTTCTTTATTTGCTTCAAATCTTTCATATTTTTTTTGTTCTTTAGTTTTTTCATCATTTAAGTTATTAATTTGCAGTTTTGTGTCATCTAGTTGGGAAAAAAGAACTCCGGTTTCATTCTCTTTGATTGTTTCTTTATTTATATTTATTTTTTCTTTCTCATCAGCTATTTGTTCCATTTTAACAGATATAGCAGCACTATCCAACTTAGCTTCATTAAGTAACTTTAGAATATCCTCCCCATTACTTTTTTGAAAGTTTGTTTGAAAATCTTCTTTATGGGATTTAACTATATTCATTTTTTCTTCATTAGTATGGAAAATATTACCTAGGGCTTTAAAATCAACCATATCTTTAAGTTTGTAAGACTCGTTTTCTAATTCATCTTCAGACAATTTAATTTCTTCTTGTTTCTTTAAATTTTCAATATAACTCTCACTTTTTTTTATTTCTTCAATTTCATTTAAAACACTTTTATCACTTTCTTCAACTTTTTTTATTTTACTATCTAATAATTCAATTTTTTTATTAACATTATCAATAGTATCTTTAGTTTCATTATATCTGATTAAATCTAGTTTAATACTAGAAATTGCTTTTGAAGAGTCTATAATCTCTTTATTTTCATCAAATAAGTCTGTTTGATACTTAGAAAAGTTATTTATGTGTGACTTTATGTTTGCAATTTCATCCCCAATTAAAAGGGTTACTTTTTGATACATTACATGTGTTTTATCATTAAAATCCAAAAATATCTTATTTGTTTTTTCAACAAACTCTTCAAAGTTATCTTCTTTTTTATTATTTATGTCCTCTAAAAGTCTGCTTATCCTAAGAATGTAGTAACCAAGGTTTTCTTTAACAATTAGGTATATTTTATCTTCAGTATTTTTTAATGAATTTCCTTTGTTTTCTAGGGTTATTATTTTTTTGTTTAGTTCTTCAATAAATTCTGGCGTTTTATTTTCAATTAAACTAAAAATTTCTTTTTCTTTTTCTTTGATTTCACTTCTTTTTTTGTTTAGAAAGTTTTCTAATTCATCAAAAGGAATTTTTTTTATTTCCTCCTCTACTTCTTCTACTTTCTTCTTTTTTTTAAAAAAATTAATTAATCCCATTAGAAAATAGAAATAAGTGTGGTTTATAAATGTATTTTAATAAGAAAATAAAAAAAGAAAGGATTATTCCTTCTTAACTAAAAATGATTGAATCCTAACTTTATCCAAGGAGAACATTAATAGTGGCTCTGCCAACCACGGATGATGAATAAAAAACAATACCTAAAATAAAGATTATAATTGAAGCAATTATAAACATCAGTATATTATTTTTTGCCCTGATAGCGAAAAGGATTAAATTCACAACTGCTAAAATAAAGACCATAAACCCTAAAACTATAAACATAATAATTTGTCCAACACCAGAGTATGGAAGTAGCACTCCCGGATCCTTAATAACTCCAATTATAAGGAATACTGCTAACGGCCCCCACGATATTAGGTTTGCTAGAATTAATAAAGGGAAAAATAATTTTTTTGAAATGGAATTATGTTTTTTTGTTATTGACATATCTTTATCAATTCTTTATAACATAAAAACCTTTCTATTAATAAAATAAGAAAAAGAAAGGATTACTCCTTCTTAATTAAGTCGATACACATACCTGCAGCAACTGTCTGACCTGCATCTCTAATAGCAAATCTTGACATTTGTGGTATTTCGCCTTGCTTTTCAATAACTAAAGGTTTAGTTGGCACAATCTTAACAATTGCAGCATCTCCGTTCTTTAGCATATCTGGATTTTCCTCAATAACTTCACCTGTAGCAGCATTGATTTTCTTAACCAATTCAGTAATTTGACATGCTACTTGTGCTGTATGTATGTGGAAAACAGGCGTATAACCTACAGTTAATACTGAAGGATGGTTTAATACAACAATTTGTGCTGTAAACTCCTTAGCCAATGTAGGTACGCTATCAGATTTACCTAAAACATCTCCTCTAGCAATATCCTTTTTACCAATTCCTCTTACTGAGAAACCAATATTATCTCCAGGGATTGCTTCTTGAATTTGTTCATGGTGCATCTCTATAGTTTTACATTCACCTGAAACTCCTTTACCTTCTCTACCAGGAACAACAGTAACTTTGTCCCCAATTTTCATAGTTCCAGTTTCAACTCTTCCAACAGGAACTACTCCAATACCTGCGATGTTATAAACATCTTGGATTGGTAATCTCAAAGGCAAACCAGTTGGTTTTTCAGGTTCCTTAAATATATCCAATTGCTCCAAAACAGTAGGGCCAGTATACCAAGCCATCTTATCTGATTTCTTAGCAATATTATCTCCTTCTAATGCGCTAGCAGGGATAAATGCAACTTCATCAGGATTATATCCTACAGTTTTTAACAAGTTTGAAACATCTTCTTTAACTTTGTTATATTTGTCTTCAGAATATTCAACTGTATCCATCTTATTAATTAAGACAGAGATTTGATTAACCCCAAGAGTTTTACACAAGAAAACGTGTTCTTTTGTTTGTGCCATAACTGAATCAGTAGCGGCAACAACTAGAACTCCTACATCTGCTTGACTAGCTCCAGTAATCATATTTTTAATGAAGTCTCTGTGTCCGGGAGCATCAATAACAGTATATTCAAATTTATCAGTATTAAATTTTTTATGACTTAAATCTATTGTAACTCCTCTTTCTCTTTCTTCTTTTAAGTTGTCCATAACAAAAGCGAATTCAAATCCACCTTTTCCCAACTCTTCAGCCTTTTCTTTTAATTTTCTCATTGCTTGTTCATCAATGTTACCTGAATCAAACATTAATCTACCTACAGCGGTAGACTTACCGTGATCAACATGACCAACAAATACAATATTTATGTGTGGTTTTTCTTTAGCCATTTATTATTCCTCCATGAATGAATAGTATTACTAAATGGAAAAATTACCCGTTTATAAATGTTTCTACTTAATCATCTAAATTAAAATTCTTTTTTAAAATAAATCCATATCTCGCAGGACCAGGTTCCCATTTAAATTCGGGCTCTACCTTAAGTTCTAATGAAGGTATATCTCCTGTTGGTCTATCCAGATAAAAAATATTTGAATATTCTCTCATAGCTTCCATTGAAAAAAATGTATACAATGCTTTGCCCATTATTTCATTAAAGTCAAAACCTTTACAAGATACTCTTCTTCTAAATTTTAAATCAATATTTACATGAGAATCAGCAATAATCTCTAAATCTCTTTCAAAAATTTCATCTCTTTGATCGTCAGAAAGTCCTTGAAAGAATCCATTTCCAACTTCAAATAGTTTTCCAGATATAACTCCCATGGTCCTTTTAGCCAATTCAGAATTTTCCACTCTTTCAGAAATCTTTTTATCTCTACGATATCCGCCAGAACTTCCTTCTCTAGCCCTGTTTCCGTCCCCTAATTCACTATATGTATAAAACATTTTAAGCATAAGGACATTTTCCACAATACTTTGGATTTTCCAAAGCTTGTTTTCTTCCTTCTTCTCCTATAGCAAATCCTTCATTAAGTTTAGCATGAGGTTCACCAAAATGTAATCTATAAGCATCAGTCAAACAATGATATTCCACAGTTGTATCTTTCCCATTAATATTAACTATTCTTAAAAGATTTGAGCATCTAACTGGTCTTTTTCCATTTTCAACAATAATTGCCTTTACTGATTTTTCAAATTCTCCTTCTGGACCATTACATTGAGATTCATGAATTACAGGAACTTTAGCATCTGCCAAGTTTTTAGCTATTGCTTTTCCAAGTTTAGACACAAGATCATCACTCATATCCATCTTTAATTCAGCCATTTTCAATAAAAAGAAAAAATATTTTACTTATAAACCTTTCTATTTGTAACTACCAAAAGATAACTAAAATTTATTATGATTCACATATTTCTTTCTCTAATTTATTGTCTTCTTCTATAGAAACAGCCTCTCTTTCATCACTTCTACCTTTTTGATAAATACCATATACCAAACCCGATAATGTACTAATACCTGCACCAATATAACTAGCCGGATTTTCAGGATTATTCACAATTGGATAAACAATTCCTGCCCCAACACCCAATAAATAACCAAGAGTAGCAGTACCATTTAACGCAACATGATTAATTTCATTAATACCCCCTCTAGACTCTTCAACAATATTTTTTGGAAAACCAATGGGATACACAAAAGCACAACATGCTCCTACAAATAAACCTCCAAGGGTAAACGGAACAGTAAATGCTAAATCCTTACCTAAACTCATTTGTTCATTTTCTTCAGCCATCTTAACAAATCAGAGAATACTAAACTATTAATAAACTTTACTCATTATCGCCCAAACCTTTCCTCTGTCTAATCTTCTTGATAACTTCAGCTTTAAGATTAACAGGCAAAGTTTCAAACATTTGATCAACTAAATACTGACTACCACGTCCAGAAGTAACAGATCTTAATTCTGAAGCAATTCCAAACATTTCAGCAACAGGTAATTTAGCTTTAACAGAAATATGCTCACCTTGTTGATCAACATTAATTAATTGTCCTCTTTTATTTTGAATCATACCAGATAAATTTCCTAAATATTCAGAAGGACTGTCAAATTGCATAACTTGAATAGGTTCTAGAATACTTGAACCTGCAGTAGCCATACTACCTTTAATAGATTCTCTAATTGCGGGATAAACCTGAGCAGGACCTCTATGAATCGCATCTTCATGAAGTTTCATATCCATAATTCGTACTCTCATTTTAGCACAAGGTTCTCTGGCTAATGGACCTGCATTAATAACTTGTTGAAAACCATCCATAATCATTTCAATAACTTCTCCTATATGAACAACTCCTCTTGTATCATCAACAAGAACATTTCCTTTATAGAAATACCTATATCTTTGAGCCTCTTTAGAATTCAAACCAAGTTCAACTAATTTATCTATAACAATTCTATCTTTTTTCTTTACTCTTCCTTCAGATAAATCTCCAGATTTTATAGCTTTATAGATATTATCTTCTAATGGTTCTACAATTATATAGAATTTATTATGTTTATTGGGGCTTTTACCTTCTTCTTCCGTACCAGTTTTAGTAACCGTTTCTCTATAAACCACAATCGGGGGAGAAGTTTTAACTTCCAAACCTTTTTCATTTTTAATTCTATTCTCAATAATTTCTAAATGTAATTCACCCATTCCAGATATTAAGTTCTCTCCAGTTTCTTCATTAATTTCAACCTTAATACTTGGATCTTCTTTTCCAACTTGCCTTAAAACTTCAATTAATCTAGCTAAGTCAGCAGCCTTCAAAGCTTCAATAGATTTAGTAATAACCGGTTCAAAAATATGTTTAATCTCTTCAAAAGGAGTCATTGGCTCTGTAGAAACCGTTTCTCCCGCAAAAGTATCTCTCAAACCAACTAAACCAACAATATTTCCACACGGAATCTCTTCCATCATAGTTCTTTGTGAACCCTTGTAAATAGAAACTTGTTGCAATCTAACTTTTTTCTTAGCCATATTTAAATAGATTTCATCACCTTGTCTAACAGTTCCAGAAAACAAACGGCCAGTAGCAACCTCTCCAGCATGTTTATCTACTACAATTTTAGTAACAATCAAACCCACTCCGCCCTTAGGATCACAATTAGATAATGCCTTACCTTCAACACTATCAATATCCCCATGCCAAATTTTAGGAATTCTATATTTTTGAGCATTTAAAGGATTAGGATGATGTTTAATAGTCATATCCAAAACCACTTCATGAATCGGAGCCTTTTTAGACAATTCTTTGTAAGTTTCATTTTCATACGCATCAATTATATCTTTGAAAGAAATATTTTTCTTTTTCATGTATGGTAAAGAAATTCCCCAGTTGTGATATGCTGAACCGAAAGCAACAGAACCATCTTGAATACTAACTTTCCATTTTTCTTTTAATTCTTCAGGAGCAATTTGTTCAATATACTTATTAATATGAGTAATAATATCAACAAACTTTTGTTGCATAGCTTCGGGAGTTAATTTAACCTCTTTGATTAACCTATCAACTTTATTAATAAACAAGACCGGTTTAACTCTTTCTCTTAAGGCTTGTTTCAAAACAGTCTCAGTTTGTGGCATAATTCCTTCAACAGCACAACATAAAACAACAGCACCATCAACAGCTCTCATTGCCCTTGTAACATCTCCTCCAAAATCAACATGTCCCGGAGTGTCAATTAAATTAATTAAATAATCATCGCCTTCAACTGAGTGAAGCATAGAAACTGACGCACTATCAATAGTAATTCCTCTTTCGGTTTCATCATCATGGAAATCTAAAGCTCTTTGCTCTCCAGCCAACTCTTCTGAAAGCATTCCCGCACCAGCTAAGAGATTATCAGAAAAAGTAGTTTTACCATGATCAATATGTGCACAAATAGCAATATTTCTAATCTTCTCTGGTATAATCATAATCTTCTTTATATTTTCCGTCGATTTATCTGCCATGATAGTCAAAAGAAGAAAATAGTTTGTTTATAAATATTTCGGAAAATACTCAGAATAAATAATACTTCTTACTCTTTCCCTTACAAAAGGATTGTTAACATCTTCTAAAGAAATATCATATTGGGCCAACCAATGTTTATTACTAGAAAGCATTCTTGTTAAATCTTCCAAAGCACTTTTTTTCTTTGGGTTGCCAATTCCTGGTTTAATAGGTATTATTTCTGCCATTTTCCTCATAAAGAATTATTTATCTCTCTCTTTTCTTAAAAGTATTATAAGCCAAAGCACTAGGACCACCAAAACTAATGGACTCTTCAAATAAGTAATAATTAATTTCGTCTGTTTCCGCATCTCCACAAAATCTTCCAAGAGCTACACCGCTATCCAACATGCCCCTAAAAGCACGAACATGCAATTCTGGTTTAGATAACAACACTATTTCTCCAGTTTCAGAAACTTCTCCCTCTAAACCATTCTCTCCATCCATAAGTTTTTTCAATATTGGCATCGTATTTCCTTAAAAAGAGATCAAAGTAACCTTTAAAAAACTAACTATCTATGTTACAATATGGAATTATTAACCATAATAACAATAATCTTTGGTGTAGCAATGAGTGTTGGATACTTCACCCAAACATATAAGATTTTCAAAAAGAAAAGTGCAAAAGATGTATCCCTCCTAACATATCTATTTTTTGGAAGTGGAATAATTATCTGGTTACTTTATGGGATATCTATACAGTCTTATCCAGTAATAATCTCAAATATTGTTTATTTAGTGGGAGTTATATCTGTTTTATTGGCTTATTTCTCAGTAAAACGTTAAACATAATATTATATAAAGAAAGAGTCTAACCCACAAAATATGAAAAAATTATTATTCGTTCTAATATTAATTTTAATTTCTTCTTGTACATATACTGGAGAAACAACTTTAGAACACAAATTAGAAGGGCCTTACCTAGTAACTAAAGTCGTAGACGGAGACACAGCTGACGTAATAATAAATGGAAAAACAGAGAGATTAAGATTCTCAGGAGTAAACACACCAGAAACAGATGAATGCTATTATCAAGAAGCAACGGATGAACTGACAAAATTAATTCTAGATAAAGAAGTATATTTACAACAAGATAAAACAGATAGGGGAAAATACGGAAGATTGCTAAGATATGTTTATTTGGATGACTTACTAATTAATCAACATTTAATTGAGAATGGATTCGCAAAGGCATTTCACAAATATAAAGATGACACATCTAAATATGAATTATTTGCACGTGCAGAATTTGAAGCAATTAGATTAGAAAAAGGTTTATGGAAAGATTGTTAAAAAGCTATTCCAAAGGCTTCTCTTCCCTAAACCCACACTCTTTACAATAAGCAACAGAATAAAAACCATCAGAAAACTTATGTTGGCCTTTATGTAATTTAGCACCACAATCCGGGCAATCGTCTTTTAACATAAACAAAAAACAAAGAAATGAATTTAAAACATTATCGGAACACAACAATCTTTATAATCTCATTTAATTTCCCACAAAAATGGCAGAAAACTTAGAAAAAAAGATTTTTTTGATATGCCCAGTTAGAAACATCACAGATGAAGAAAATCAGTTTTTACAAAATTATATTTCTGAATTAGAATCAGGTAACAATAAAGTACATTATCCTCCTAGAGACACTGATCAAGAAGATCCTATAGGGTATGATATATGTTCAGAAAACAGGGAAGCTATAAGTGCTGCAGACGAAGTACATATTTATTGGAATCCTGGTAGCAGTGGAAGTGGATTCGATTTAGGAATGGCATTTATGGAACATAAACCAATAAAGCTTATTAATAAAGATAAAATTCCAAAAACCTCTCACAAAAGTTTCGAAAACGTTCTACACAAATTAGACGAAATATACAACTTATAGTTCTTCCATAACATATTTAAAGGAACCACATAAAACAATCTAATGAAATTTTCAGAGAAAGAGAAATATGATTTATTCAAAGCATGGGTTGCTATCTCACTTGCTTTTGGTATAATTATAGCTAAAAGATTAGACATTTCAATTTTTTCAGCAGAGTTCACCCCATTATTATTAGTTTCAGCTTTATCTGTCGGTATTGGTTTTCTATTACATGAAATTGGTCACAAATATGTGGCTCAAAAATATAATTTCTGGGCAGAATTCAGATCTTCTGATAGAATGTTAATGTTTGCTATTTTATTAGCTTTATTTACTCCAATCATTTTCGCAGCACCCGGAGCAGTAATGATTAATGGTTATTATATGACTAAAGAAAAAAATGGAAAAATTTCTGCAGCAGGACCTTTAGTAAATTTAGTTCTTGCTATTTTATTCATAGTATTAATTCTTGCAGGGATAAATAATCTATTAACCGGATACGGAGCTTTCATAAATTCTTTAATTGCTTTATTTAATCTAATTCCATTTGGAAATTTAGACGGAAAAAAGATATTAACTTGGAATAAACCAGTATACGCAACAATGGTAACTTTAGGAATAATATTATTTTTTGTAAGCTCTACACTAGCTAATATTTAACTATCTACTAGAATCAGATTGTCTTTCAGCCTCTAGTTTCTTAGAAATTGCATTACTGGCTTGATCAATTCTAAAAGCTGCCAAAATCTCATCAGCCAAAGTTCTAGTTATTTTCTTTTTAGAATTAAAAGATTTACCATAAGCTCCTTGTACAAACCATCTCAAAGCCAAATCAACCCTACGTAAAGGAGAAACGTCAACAGCTTTTGAATATCTTGCTCCACCATATTCTATTCCAGTAACTTCCTCACGGGGAGCAGCATTCTCCAAAGCCTTAACAAAAACTTGAATAGGATTCTCTTTAGTTTCTTTTTCAATAATTTCAAAAGTTTCTTTAACAATTTTATAAACTTTAGTTGATTTTCCAGTACAATGTGAAGAAGATAGCTTATGTTTTTTTCCTTTATGTCCAGGAACCATTAATCTATTCATTAATCTTTCAACAATATTATTTTTTTGCACCCAAATTCTTTGTCCAGAAGCAGCTCTTCCCCCACTTCTAGGTATCAAAACCGGGTCTATAAAAATATATGGAGATAGTGCTTTCTCATTAACTTTAACACTTTCAATATCCCAAACATTAAACAGCTTCATCTTCTTCCCTTCTCTATCTTTCCTTTAACTAATGCTTTCAAACTTTGATCATTAACTTTAATAACTTGCCACCTAATTCCAGGAATATCTCCTTTTGCTCTTCCTTTAGTTCCACCAATACACTCAACTACAACTTCATCGTGTTCATCAATTAATTTAATAGAATTTTCTAAAGGTGAGAAAGCAGTAATTTTTCTACCATTTTTTACTAATTGGCATTTAACACACTTTCTTAAAGCAGAATTTGGTTGTTTTGCTTCCCTTTGTACTTTCTCCAAAACAATCGCTTTGGCTTGAGGACATGCATGTAAAGGATCAGATCTCTTCTTCAATCCTAAAGCTCTTCTTTTAAAATAAGGATCTTTCCATCTATTAATTTTCCTTTTCTTCTTCAACTTTGCACCGGATTTTAATCCTCTTGATTTATTTCCCATTTTACGTTATTTTCACATCACTTAAATCGAAATATTTTTTGACTAATTCTCGAAGCATATTTAGATTTCTACTTTCTCTTCCAATCAACACGCCACGATCTCTCATCGATGAAACTTTGATAATCATAACGTTCTCATCGACGTTTATATCTTCAACAGCAATTGGTGAGATGAAACCCTTTATAAACTTAACTGGTTCAGAATTATACTCTACAATTTTAACCTTTTTTTTCATAAGATCATTTAATCTTTTAACATTTTTTCCTTTTATTCCAACCGCTTTAGCACCTTGATTCTCACCAACAATAAAAACCAACATTTCATTATAAGAAAAACAATTTTTTACATCTGCACGTGTAATAGACTCAAAAAGATTGATAAACTGGATTGTTTTTAGATCGTATTTATTCATTTTATAATGCAACACATATTTATAGAAAAAGGTTTCTTACAAATTGCTCCTAACTCCTTACTATTCTCTTTTAGTTTATCCAACTTACATTTATTTATTTCACAATATTTTTCAAGTGAATTCAAACTCTCAGCTTGGCAATTGCTAGACACAAAAGCTTCCTTTGTTTTTCCTTTTTTCAATAATTTTAAGGTTTCATCACTTCCAACTATCAACTTATTGTCTTTAAGTGCCTTCTTTAAATTATCCATACTCATTTCTTTTTACCTACCTTCTCTTTTTTTATTTGTGCAACTAGCCCAGGCAATCCCGTACCCATTGGAATTGGTTGGTTAATCATAACATTTTCAATAACACTTCTTATTTTATCTACTTCCCCAGTTATACTAGCATCAACTATATGTTTAATTGGGGTCTCAAAACTTGCTCTTGCCAATACACTTTCTTTTTCACCAGAGATTCCACCCCTAGTTATTCCTTTTACATTTCCAGTATGAGTCATTAATTCAGACAAAAACATAACGTGTCTTATATCAATATCTAACCCTTGATTTTCCAAAACAGCTAAACATTCATTCATTATAGCTTGTTTAGCGGCCTCAATACCAAGGATAGAAGCAATTTCAAACAAATTATTAGAAACTGTTGATTTGGGTTCAATTTCTTTCAACTTAAAAACTTCTTTTAGATTAGTACCTGCACACTGTATTACATATTTACCATCTTTTTTAGTAGGCAAAACTTGCGTAATACCAGAAATTCCTCTAACAATAACTTCTTTAGCTTTTTGCCTTAATCTATATAATCCGGTCAAATCTCCTTCTTCTTTTGATGATTCCAAAACAAACCCCTTTGTGCACTCTTTTACATTTACATCCTTAAGCTTAACTTTTAGAGTTTCAAGAATATCAGCTTTTTTAAATCCAAAATCTCTAAGCTTTTTGCTATTAAGAGTCACTTCTACAGCAGCTTTCATCATATTTAATGAAAACTCTGAGCTGATTTCTTGCAAAGTCATTTGTTTAATAAAACTTGCAACTTTTCTTATAGTTTTTTCATCTTTTGTATATTCTGATTTCAAATAAACATTCATAGAGGGAGTAGATGGTTCTTTTCTAGCATCAAAGATTTCAATTAATCTTGGAAGTCCTCTTGTAACTTGCACTTCTGCAACACCTGCCATGTGAAAAACATTAAGTGTCATCTGAGTACCTGGTTCTCCAAATGATTCAGCAGTTATAATACCAACAGATTCTCCTGGAGAAATTAATGAATTAACATATTCGTGTTTGACTTCCTCTAAAACTTTTTTTACTTCGGCAGAAGTCAATTTATTTATTTCTGCCTCTTTCTTTACATCTTCGATTATTTTTCCTGGCAATTCATCCTTATATTTTAAATATATGTCTACCATAGTTATTTACCTTTTATTTGTGATATTATTTTTTTAATATTTACAGTTCCACCATCACTCTTAGCAACATCAATACCGTCATCTCCATATTTAAATTGGATTATAGTTTTTTCAGCATCCCTTACGGTACCATCATATTCTATTCTTAAATCTTGTAAAGCACTAGATAATCTTCTATATAAATATCCAGATTTAGGGGTTCTCAAAGCAGTATCCATTAAAGCATCCCTTCCAGTCATTGCACTAAAGAAATATTCAGTTGGTTTCATTCCACTTTTATATCCTTTATCAACAAAACCTTTAGATTCTGGACGAATATCTCCTTTTTTGAATAATGACAAAGTTCTACCCCTATAGCCACCTTTTATTCTTTTTCCACCCATGGACTGTTGACCTACACAGGCAGCCATCATACTTAGGTTTAACATATTACCTTTTGCTCCAGACCTTGCCATAGTAATACTATTATTATTCTCTTCATCAATACCAGAATTTACATTTTTTCCAATATTATTTCTAACATTATTCAAAACCTCAACAATTCTAATTTCTAAAGTTTCATCAATAGTATTTCCAGGTAAGGCTTCTAACTTGCCACCCTCATACTCTTGGATTAATTCATCTACTTTTTTATATGCAGATTCTACTTCTTTTTTATTTTTTTCTAAGACCTTTGGTGGCAAATCACTGTCTGAAATAGAAGTAGTAAATCCCAATTCCAACAAAGTCACAATTCCTAATTTGAAAACCTTACTCATAAAATTTATACCAACCTCATCACCATATTTAGAATAGATGGATCTTATCAAAGCTCCATTTTCTTCTCCGATAGAAACTTTATCAATCGTTCCTTTCTTAAGTAAACTATTTTTTATTATAACGGATTCTCCATCTTTACTCTTTCCTACAAAGTCAATACCCTCTGGCAATAGGGCACTAAATATTTCACTTCCAGAAACATTTTCTTTGAATTTTGAAAATTTTTCTTTTTCAAAAATACCAATTGAAATTAATAATTGTACTGCTTTGCTTTTTACGAATTCTACATCTTTAGTAAGCAAATAAATTCCAGATATTGCATCTTCAATAGAACCAATAATATTCATACCATTTTTAGGACTGATTATATGTTTCTGAACAATCATTAAAATTTCTGCCTCTGCTCTTGCTTCTTCAGTTTGTGGAAGATGTAGATTCATTTCATCACCATCAAAGTCGGCATTATATGGCGTACATACAGCAGGATTCAATCTAAAACTTCTTCCTGGAAGAATTCTTATCTTGTGAGCCATAATACTCATTCTATGCAAAGAGGGTTGTCTATTAAAAATGGAAATATCTCCGTCCATTAAATGTCTTTCAACTATATATCCAGATTGTAACTCTTCCAATAAAACATCAACTATGTCCTCTGTTATTTTTTTCTTTTTACCATCTGGCCTAATTACATAATTCGCACCAGGGTACATTGTAGGACCTTTTTTAATAAATTCCTTTAGCCAATCAATATTCCACTCTGTAACCTTCTCTGGAATAGTTAATTCCATAGCAACAGACTTAGGAATACCAACTTCATTAAATTTAATTTTTGGATCAGGACTAATAACTGTTCTTGCCGAATAATTAACTCTCTTACCGGCTAAATTGTGTCTAAACCTTCCTTCTTTACTTTTTATTCTTTCAGTCAAAGTTTTCAAAGGTTGACCACTTCTATGTCTTGCAACAGGTAATTGGGCAACAGCATTATCAAAAAAGGTTGTTATATGGTATTGCAACAAATCCCATAAATCTTCTATAATAATTTCTGGTGCTCCAGCATTAATATTTTCAAATAATCTTTGATTAATTCTCACAATATCACTTAATTTATGAGTAAGATCATCCTCAGACCTTTCTCCAGATTCTAAAGTAATGCTTGGTCTAATTGTAACCGGAGGAACAGGTAAAACATTTAATACCATCCATTCAGGTCTAGCAACTGCAGGATTCATCCCGATACAAATAATATCTGAATCTGGGATTCTTTCAAGTCTACCTCTTATTTCAGTAGGAGTTAATCTCTTAGAGTCTTCCAAAACAATAGAAGGTTTTTCCAAAGTAATTTTATGTTGTTTTGCATTACAATGAGAACACTTTTTAGCAAGTTTTAATTTAGCAACCATTTCTCTAACTATTTTTCTTTTATCTTTGGTTCTTTTTTCTCTCTCAGCAACCTCTAATTTTTTTAAATGGATCTGAATTTTTTCATCATCTAAAACAAACCTCCCACATTCTCTACAACTTATTCTTAGTAAATCAAGAATTCTATCCATATAATTTATATGAATAACCGGTCTAGCAAGATCCATAAAACCAAAATGACCTGGGCACTCTTTCAACTTCTGACTACAAGTTTTACATCTTAATCCTGGATCAATAACTCCCATTCTAATGTCCATCAATCCACCATCAACAGGATATCCTTCCCTATCATATAATTCCGGAGTTATAATTTTAGTAACAGATATTTTCTTTATTTCTTGAGGTGAAAATAGTCCAAACGAAATCGAATCTATTTTTTTCTCTGCATATTCTACCATTTTCTAAAATTTCCCCTTTAATTTTATTCTTGGATAAACCATCAGACTCTTTAACTCATCTAATAATAATTTAAATGCATAACTTAATTCAACAGATGAAACTTTACTATTAGAACCACATCTTGGACAAAGAGGTTTATTTTTATATGAATCATAAGTTCCTATAAGTCCACATTCTTCGCATACATGTACAATCGTTTTATCGGAGTCAAATCTTTCTTTCAACAGTAAGGATGCTCCATGAGCTACTAAACAATCTTTCTCCATCTCTCCCAATCTTAGTCCTCCACCCATTGCTCTACCTTCAACAGGTTGTCTAGTTAACAATTGAATTCTTCCAGAAGCTCTTGCGTGCAACTTATTTGCAACCATATGTTTTAATTTAAAATAATAAATATTTCCAGTATAAATCTTAGCTTTAAATCTTTCTCCAGTTAGACCATTATAAAAAACTTCAGTACCATCTTCTCTAAATCCCATACCTAACAATTCTTTTCTCAACTCTCCTTCATCCGGTGTATCAAAAGTAGTCGCATCAATTTGGGAACCTCTCAAAGAACCAACCTTTCCAGTTAATATTTCCAATAAATGAGAAACTGTCATTCTAGATGGGATACTATGTGGACTAAAAATAAGATCCGGTGTTATTCCCTTATCACTGAATGGCATATCTTCATGTGGAACCAACAGTCCTACAACTCCTTTCTGTCCGTGTCTAGAAGCAAATTTATCTCCTATTTCTGGTATTCTTTGCTCTCTTAATCTTACTTGTACCAACCTATTTCCTTCATCATTTTCTGTTAAGAAGACTGCATCAACAAGACCTTTATTTCCTTCTCCTATTGCTATGGAGCTTTCTCTTCTTGTTGTAACAGCAACATTAAATTCATCAGCACCACTCAAAAATCTAGGAGGGCTAGTTCTACCAATTAAAACATCATCGGTTCCAACATTTGCTTCTGGAAAAATAATTCCATCCTCTTCTAAATTTTTATAATCTTTTTCAGATTTATAACCTTTAACTTCTGGATCGGGAACACTTATTTCATCCATCAATCCCCCAGAATACCTAACCTCACTCAATGAAAATGGTTTGAAAAAAGTAGATCGTGCCAATCCTCTTTGCACACTTCCTTTATTTAAAATAATAGAGTCCTGCATGTTGTATCCTTCATAACTCATAACAGCTATAGTCAAGTTTTGTCCAGAAGGATGCTCATCATAACCAAACGCATCATGCATAAAAGATTTAACAATTGGTTTTTGCGGATAATGCAAAATACTTGCATCCGTATCCATCCTCAATAAAAAGTTTGTAGCGTATAATCCAAGTGCTTGTTTTTGAATTTTACTACCCCTAATTAATCTTGAAGATGAACCAAAATTAGAATAAGGAACTAATGATGTAACAACACCCAAGACAGTAACAGGACTAATTTCTAAATGGGTATGGTCCTTTGTTATTTCTTCTTCATCTAAAGCAATCAAAGTATTCTCTTCTTCTGCTGCATCTAAATACTCAATAACTCCTTCTTCAACCAAATCGGCCCATTTTTTCTCTCCAGATTTAATTTTTTCGATAAGTTCCTCAGTTAATTTAGAGACACCATTTTCTACAATGATTATTGGTCTTCTCAATCTTCCTTTATTGGTCTCAACCGATACTTCATTTAATTCTTCATTATAAGATATATTTAATTCTGGAGAAATTGTTCCATCTCTTCTTTTTTTTCTTATAGTATCAATAAACTCATTAGAATTATCTACAACTCCAACATATTTTTCATTTAAATAAACATCAACCATTTTATGTTAATTTCAAGGATTCTCCCTCTAGTATTTTTTTAATTTTTTCTTCATTTCCTGCCTTAGAAACTGTTGATAACAAAGACAAATTTTTTCTCAACCCAATAGGGGTTCCTTCTGGTGTTTCTACTGGACACAACCTTCCCCAGTGAGTACTATGCAACGCTCTTGCATCAAAATTTTCTTGAGAAGAAGTCAGTAAACTAACAACTCTTTGTAAGTGTGAAACTGTATCAACAGCATTTGTCCTAGCAATATTTTGACTTATTCCTGCTCTTCCGCCTGGCCAAGTTCCTGTAGCCATTGCACTCTTTATTCTAGAGCTTAATAACTGGTCTCTTATAATAATCTTAACAGACGTAAATTTTCCTCTTTTAACCAATCTTTGAAAGTTATACAAAATGTCCTGAACTAATGCTCTTAAATTGACTCTAAATAAATCATGTAGTAAATCCCCGCTCATCTTAAGTTTTTTATTAGAATAGTGGTCTTGATCTGAAAGACTAGCGTGGCCATTAGAAATATAAATATATTTTCTTATTAACTTACATAAATGGTGTGCCTTATTCAATCTATCTTTTGGAGTAGAACCACCAATATGCGGCAACAAATATCTATCTAATTGTTCAAGTGTTCTCTCTTCTACAAATTCTCTTTGCATCATACCAATTCTTTTAGCTAAACTTTCAACAGCTTCTTTTTGATTTTTTAGATCAACAGAGTTATACAAATTAACCAATAAATCATCAGTTTGTTTATCAGAACCAATCATTTCCATTATAGCCTGATCCTTAACTAGTCCAAGAGATTTTATAACTTCAATAATTGGAACTCTTTGGAACCTAGCAAAACTTAAATTAATAATTCCTTCTTTCATTTGTTCAATTGTATGTGGAATTCTATAGTTTTCTCTCTCTGAAAATAATTTTCCAACATATGGACTCGGTCCAGTTGCAACTTTTTTTACAAAAAACTTATTTGAAGCCAAATCTTCAACAGTAATTAAAACTCTCTCATTACCATTCAGAATAAAATAGCCCCCCGTATCTGCAGGGTCTTCTCCATTCTTCACTAGTTCTTCTTTTTTAAGGCCATTTAAGTGACAATACTTGGATCTCAACATAATTGGCATCTTTCCGACCTGAAGTGTGAATAATTCTCTTTGAATATCATTAATATATGTGGCTACTTCCATATATATTGGGGCAGAGTAAGTAAGTTTTCTCAATCTTGCTTCCATTGGAAAGATATTTCTTCTAGATCCATCGGCCTCGGTTATTTCTGGTTTACCAACTTTAATCTTATTAAATTTAATTTTAAAATTCTCAAATTCTTGAGGAATAATAGTAGGAACAATTTCCCCCATTTCATCTATAATTTTTTGTAGTTCTTTATCTAAAAAATTATTAAAAGAATTAAGATTAGATTCAACTAAAGAATAGTCTTTAAAATAATTCTTAATTATATCTTTATATCCCTTAACCATGAACAACCACCCTGAAAAATTCTTGTTTTATATTAGTAGGACTATCTCTAATTATTTTTATAACATCGCCAATTTCTGGTTTTAAAGATTCTATTGCAGGATCACTTTGTAGAATAACTGGCAATTGATTTAATTTTATGTTATATTCTTCCAGAACAGAATTCCTCTCTTCTTCAGTCAACCTTGAGTGCTCGGGCACTAAGGAATGTTTTGTGATATTAAATTCTTCTGCCATTTTTATTTATTGGATGGACCGGACGGGACTTTCAACGCATTTCCCATTCGAAACACATGTTTGAACCCGCGACCCCTTGGTTAAAAGCCAAGTGCTCTACCAAGCTGAGCTACCAGTCCACCTTATTTTAGCAAATGTTTCTACGCCCTGACCGGGATTCGAACCCGGGTCGCAGCCTCGACAGGGCTGCATGATAACCAACTACACTATCAGGGCATAGTTCCCACTAAATCATTAATGTGTTGTCGTTAATTTTTAGAGACGGCCATCTTTGTTTTTAGGGAGAAGCTTTGCTTGTAATTTTAGGGCAAACAAGTTGCTTATAAATCTTTTGGTTTTACGAAGAAAAGAACATCCCCCCACCAGGATTTGAACCTGGGATCTCACGGGTTCAGCTGATTGTGTATCATACATAGTCATCAAGACACACTCAACACAATATCTACAGCCATGCGCTCTAACCACTGAGCTATGGAGGGATAATAAAAAAAGATAATACTGAATTTATAAAACTAACGATTAACCAAAAATATCTGCACGATTAGACTTAACAAAAATAGGCCTACCTCTTCTAAGATATTTTGCGATGGCAGGAGGTACACTTCGAATTATATGGGGTTTATATCTTATAGTATATTGGAGTAAAATCTCCTCTCTTTTTCCAATACCTCTTACATTCCAAACAATTTTTGCAGACTTTCCAGATTCAGATTTAATAACTTCAGGATTATGAACACCAAAGTTATTTATTTTTTCAATTCTTCCATTAAGTCTATCCATCACTTTTATATTATAAATTTTCTTCAACGTTTTATTTTTCAAAGATAAAATTACATTTAGACTATAAAATCCATCTTCATCTTTTCTCATTGAAACAATTTTCTTCTCAAGAGAAATATCTCTTTTTAAAAAATAGTATAGCAACAAGAAAAACACCACAACTAAGATAACGGCCAAAGAAAACCACCTATAATTAGTTTCAATAACAATTGTTTTAGTTTGATCGGGCTCCAAATCAAAATCCCAACTTAGTATATAATAAGAATCATCCTTAACTGTGGAATCCGGAACAGGATTTGTCGAAGTAAAAAATTTCTCAAAAAAAGTCAATCTCTTCATATAGTTTTCATGACTTATTGTATTTCCAGTATTGGTTCTTATAATCGTCTCTTTATTATACAATAAACTTTCTTCCGGAGTGCCAACACCACTTACATCAGTAAAGTAACCAATATTAATGGTATTTTCTTTTTCAAGAACTAATTCTCCTTCACGATAAAAATCAAAATAAATTACATTGTCTCCCTCATTTACAATTCCTTCAAATTCAACAGGAATTTCTAATTCAACAGTTTCATAAGGACGTATACTAAATTCTTTTTCAACATCAAAATATGCACTATGAAATTCAAGTGTTAAATTATTTACATCCAAATCATAATTATTTCTAATATTTACTCTTAATAAATTTTCTTTATTTGGATTTATATTTTCAGAAGATTCAAATTCCACAGTAATAGCTTGATCATAACTAACAACTTTAATCTCAAACAGCTGATTTGTTTCTATAGACTCATTACTAGTAGACTGTACAGTCAAAAGAATCCCATAATCTCCCGGTTCTTTATCTGAAAAAGGTTCAAAAAAAAGTTGAATAGATTCAAAACCGGCTTGATTAATCGTTACAACCTCACTTTCCAAATTCCAATCCCAATAAACAGCGGGTTTTAATATCCTAAAACTATCTTGAAAATCTTGATGATTTCTAATCTTTAAATAAAATTCTGCAGGTTCATCTGGAAGAATTGTATCTTTCATTGCATTAACCTCTGTTTCTATTGGATCTAAAGCAAAAACCTGAGAGCTAAACAAAAATAAGAACACTATACCAAAAATCACTCCTTTATTCATAATCGGGGGAACTGACCGAGATATTTAAACTTTTTCATAACCAAAGATTTATAAATAATATATTTCCCCTTAAATTTCAATCTAGAACAGCTAGACAAAAGGTTTCTAGAGTTTCTAGGAGAACAATAAAATGGAAGGAAAAGTTAAATGGTTTAACAAGAGAAAAGGCTTTGGCTTTGTCGAAGGTGAGGACGGTGTAGATTATTTTGTACACTTCACTGCTCTAGATAAAAGCACATTTATTAGAGAAGAAGATAGAGTATCCTTTGATGTAGCAGATACAGATAAGGGCAAACAAGCTCAAAATGTTGTTTTACTTCAAAAAGGAAGCGAAATAGCAAAAGAAAGTTCTGAAGAAGAATCAGAAGATTCTGAAGAGGAATCAGAAGATTCTGAAGAAGAAACTGATTCTGAAGAGGAAGAAGCGGATTCTGAAGAGGAAGAAACATCTGAGGATTTAGAAGAAGAATCCAAAGAAAAATCAAAAGATTCAGAAAAACAAGAAACAACAGAAGAAAATTAATTATCTATTTCTTTTTTATTTTTTAAATATAATATAAGAATTAAACTTATTATAAAAAAAGTCTAGGTAAGGAAGACCTTACCACTTTTATTTACTCTTTGTCTTCTGTATCTTCAGTAGACTCTTCAATAGTTTCTTCTTCAGCCTCATCTTCAGAAGTTTCCTCAGCAGGTTTTTCTTCCTCTTTGGATTCCTCTCCTTCTTCTGATTCTTCAGCATTATCTTCGGAAGACTCTTCTTCAGTTTCCTCTTCTTTAGTTTCCTCTTCTTCGGAAGACTCTTCTTCTGTTGTCTCTTCTTCTTTAGTTTCTTCTTCTTGAGTCTCTTCTTCTACATTTTGATTTTCTTCTTCCATTTTCATTTTCCTCCGTTAAAAGTTATGAACATTTATTCTATAAACACTTTTTCCATTACTACTGATTCAACCGGCCTATCCATACTACCTGTCTGAACTTTCCCAATTTTATCAATAACCTCCATTCCTTCAATCACTTCTCCAAAAACACTATGGTGTCCATCTAACCAAGGAGTTGCAGCCAAGGTTATAAAAAATTGACTTCCACCAGTATCTGGTCCAGAATTAGCCATAGACAAAATCCCTTTTTTGCTATGGGTTAAATCAGAATGAAATTCATCTTTAATATCATATCCTGGTCCGCCGGTTCCATCTCCATTAGGATCTCCGCCCTGTATCATGAATCCACTAATAACTCTATGAAAAACAAGACCATCATAAAAACCATCATTAACCAATTTTTTAAAATTATTAGTTGTTACTGGAGCTTTCTCAGTATATAGCTTAACTTTAAAGTTGCCTTCACTTGTTTCAAAATTTACTATTGTTTCCATATTAGTACATCCTGTCAGAAAAATCAATCCTGACAATAAAGCGATAAAAACGATACTCAAACATGCTCTTTTCATAGTTTCCAAGATTTTAAATGATTTATAAAATTATCGATTCATAAACATAACAATTGAATCTATCGTTTGATTATTCTTGCCATCTTCCCAGTTAAGTCAATAACAGTAGAGGGATAGTTGGGTAAAAATCCGTCATCTATAATTATGTCTACTCTGCTCAATATCCTTTTTGGTATATCTTTTATTTTTCTAGCAGGACTCTTACCAGCATAATTCACGCTTGTAGTAATAAATGGGACTTTGGCTTTCTTTATCAAATCTGCAAAGGCATGGTCTGGAATTCTAATACCTAACGTCTTCATTCCAGGATTAACATTTCTAGCAACGGCCCTATTTTTTATTTTTAATATATATGTATATGGTCCGGGCAATTTTTTTATAAAATTTTTATTAATAACTTCAAAATTTTTACGTATCCACTGTTTATTTGGAGCAATAACAGAAAGAGGTTTTTCATTTCTACTTTTTATTTCTTTTATCAATTGAACAGAACCTTGTTTCATAGCATTACATCCAAGACCATATACTGTATCGGTAGGATAAATAAACAAATCTCCATCTTTTATTCTTCTAACAATTTCAGATTTATTGATTTCATTAAAATTTACAATTTCTGGCATATTCAAGGAAATGTATAACAAAATATAAAACTATCCTTTCAAAAGAATTTTAAAGTATTTCAATGTATCAGAAATATGGATGAATACAAAAAAGAAACAAAGTATTGCATGCCTTCTTGTAAATATGCTTCTTTTCCAAAAATGGGCACAGATGGGAGCATGAGTTGTAGAACATTCCAAGCATTATGGTGTAATAAATTAGAAAAAACAGTCACAAAAAATTCACTTTGCAAAGCTGGATTATTAGAAGGAAAAGAAGAAATATTCTAAACACTATATTATTCTATAGAAATCTATTTATACAGAAGCTTTTCTTAAAAAATATGGATGAAAAGGTTAATTTAACTTGGGAGGAGATTCATGAATCAACAAAAGAATTAGCCTCAATAATTAATTCTAAATTCAAACCAGATATAGTAATAGCAATTGGAGAAGGAGGTTGGATTCCAGCAAGATTACTAAAAAACTACATTAAGTGTCCATATTATTCAATTAGATGTAAAAATTATGATGAAGAAGATAACCAATTGCCTGAAGCCACAATAACACAAGATATCGAAATCAGTAAAATAAAGGGGGAAAAAGTTCTAATTCTCGACGAAGTAGCTGATTCTGGAATAACTATGGAAAAAGTACACAAACATCTTTTAGAACTTAATCCTGAAGAAATAAGAACGGCAGTTTTACACAAAAAAGAAAAAAGTATTTTCAACCCAGATTATATACATAAAAACATGGGTAATACTTGGATAGTATATCCTTGGGATAAAAAATAGGATTAAGAAGTAAAGCTATTTCCTTCTTTTTTCTCAAATTTTATAACATTATCAACAAAACTTTCTATTTTAGGATCGTGGCTAACTATAATTACCTGCTCTATCTTTAATTCTTCTAAAACAATTCTTAATTTATCTACCTGTTCAGAAGAAAACCCATCAGTTGGTTCATCTAATATTAAAAGCTCCTTCGTATTTATTTCAGACATCATAGTATTAATAATTTGATTTAATGCTAATCTATAAGCTAAAGCAGCAGCAGTTCTCTCACCACCAGATAAATGTGCATACTCTATATCATATCCATTTTGTTTAATTAGAGGACTAAAATCATAATCTAAACTTATTTCTAAATCTTCATTTTCTACTAAAATTCTAAACCAATCTTTGAAAATTTTATCAAAATCAGAATGAACTTTTCTCATTATTTGTTTTTCCATCATGCTCACTAAAGAAATAAATTCTTTCTCTAAATAACTTATAATTTCAGAATATTTTACTATTCTTTCTTTAAGTTTTAATTTTTTTTCAATTTCTAAGTTTAATTCATTCATTCTTTCATTAAGTAAATTTACTTCTCTTTCTCCAGCAAATAACTCAGAATGCAATTTTCTATCAATTCCCAATAATTCATCAAGTTCAAATTTTATTTTTTCATATTCTTCAGAAACATTGGGTATACATTCTAGCAATTTACCTATTCCAAGTTTATTAGAATTAATCTCACCAATTTCTTTTTTCATCTCATTCTGTTCTCTCAATAAATCATTCAATTGTTTTGTTCTACTTTCCAAATTATTTCTTTTAACTTTAAATATTTCAACTTCATTTTTTGATTTAGATAAAGATTCTAACTTAATTTTTAATTCTATTATTAAATCTTGATTTTCTTTTTCATTTTCTTTATACTTATCAAATAAAGCTTTAGTATCTTTAATTCTTAAATCTTCATCACTAGAAATTTTATGTTTATGTTCAGTTGTAACTTTCTGTTTACAAATCGGGCATAAATCCAATTTATTAATATTTAATTTAACTTCTTCAGAATTCCTCACAATAAACCCAAATTCTCCAATTTTTTCACCAATCTCCTTATTTTCAAATTCTATTCTTCTTAAATCTTCATTAATATCAGATATTCTCTTGTTAATAACTTCTAAATCTGTAACATTAAATTCTTTCAACTCTTTATTTAAATCATTAATTTCTTTATTCAAGACTTCCATAACTGAATTATTTCTAACTCTTTGGTTAATCAACCCTTCAAGTTTACTTTCTAAAACAATTTTATTTCTTTTCAGTTCTTCTCTTTCTTTTCTTTTCTTTTCTATTTCTTCAACATAATTCTTTTTTAGATTAATTTTATCATTCATAACATTAAGTTCTTCTTTTAATTTTTTTAAACTCTCACTAAGTTCCTCTACTTTACTTTTTTTAGATAACCTTTCTTTACTCAAATTTTCAAAATCAGAACTTAACAATTCAAATTCTTTTTTTCTTTCCTTCAATTTAGAAATCAAAAATCTAGAATTCTCCATAACTCTTTTATATTTGTCAACTCCAAAAACTTTTCTAAGTATATTCAATCTTTCATCAGAGTCTGCCAAAAGAATACTTTTCATTTCTTCTTGCGGGGTATAAACAGTAAAATTATATATTAATCCTTTAGTTTTTGTCAAAGATTCTTTAGGATAATTAAACAATTCAAGTACTTTTTGTTTTAACTCAACGGGGCTTAGTTCCTCTTTGTAACCATCAATTACAATGTATCCAGCTTCTTGACTGATTCCAGAAGAGCTTTTTTTAAGATTTCTTCTAATAGAAATTTCTTTCTCAGAGACAATAAAATTTAACTCTACAAATCCATAATTTTGTCCTTTCCTCAATAACGCATTTGAAGATAAATTTCCTTTTCTTAAACCAAAAAGAACAAAATCAATAGCAAGCAATAAACTTGTTTTCCCACTACCTATATCTCCACTGAGCAGAACACTTCCATCCGGGAAATCAATTTTTCCACTAGAATAACTTCTAATATTCTCTAAAGTTATACTTTTAATTTTCATCTTCTAATTTCAAAACTCCAAATACCTCTTTCAATACTCTTAACTCAAAATCAAAAACTTTTTCCCCATCTAATTTTTCTTTATCCAAAGAATTTATCAAATTTTTAACAAATTCTCCTTCCTTAGAATATTTCATAATTAATTCATCTTCAATATTATCTACATCATCAGAAATATCATCCAGCTCTTCAAATTCTTTAATTTTAAGTTCAGAAGAATTTTTCAAAATAACATAAGCTCTATCAAGCTCAGAGAAAACACCTTTAAAATCAATTTCAGATATTCTGCCACTATTCAAAACTCCTTTCAATCTCAAAAGAACAATCTTATCTATTATTTCATTCAAATCTATTTTATCTAAAATAAAATTTTTAACTTGATTAGAGTCTTTCCCAGTTAAATCAATCTCATATTTCTTAACTTCTTTAAGTTTAACATCTACATATTCTGAGATTATACCTTCATCTTTAAATTCATTAATGAAAAGACCACCATTTTCAAATTTCTCTAATTCTGGAAAATTATTTGGAAACAATGCCCCGGGATAAGCAATTCTTCCATATGGTTCCTTAACTTCATTAAAAACATAATGTGGATGCCCTCCAGCATAATAATCAAAGCCTTTTGGCAAAATAGCAACCGGTTCAGAAGATATCATAGCTAAATGTTCTGGTTTAAATTCTGTCAAAGTAGTATGAAACATAAAGATTTTTTTACCTTCTTCATTTTCCAAATTTTCTCTAATTAGCCTTTCATAATAACTCTTCTCCAAACCTTGAGATTTTCCAAACAATCCAGTAATTTTTACTCCGGTTTTTTCATCAATAGTATAATTTAATTTAATTTTCTCACATTCTTCATTAATCTTCACAACATTTTTAACTAATCCCGCATTTTCAAAAACATCTAACATTGTTTTTCCAGAGGGAGAATAATCATGGCTCCCTGCAATAAGATATACTGGAATTTTGTTATTTTTTAATTTTCTTAAATCTAAAGCAACTTGCTTAATTAAATCAATAGAAGGCAATGCAGTATTAAACAAATCTCCTGCAATTAGAACAAAATCAACTTGTTTTTCAACGCAAATTTTAATAGTTTTAGAAAAAACCTGCATCCCTAATTCTTTTAACTTTAATTCTGACCAGCCACCAATATGACAATCGGCAATATGGGCAAATTTAACCATAAAAAGAATAACCTGGCTTCTTTATTAAAATTATATACACTTCACTATATATTCGGAGGATTTATCCTGGCCTTATCAATATTAAGACCGGGAGTATGCCCTTTTATTAATTTCAGAACTTTCTTTCTTTCATCAGGATTATTTTCAATATCATGATTAGCATTAATAATCAAACAATCTCCACCATATCTTGATAAAAAAGTTTCGTAAAGGTTATTTAACCTATCTAAATAATCATTTGCTGGATCAATCAATTTTGCTTCCTCTGGCCTATTTCTTTTAGAGATTCTCTCTCTTGCAAGATTAGCAGTACCTCTTAAATGAACTAACAAACTAGGAAATTTTAAATCCTCTTCAGCCTTATGAAAGGAATCTAAATAATTATCATAATCTAAATCAGAAAGAAATCCTTCATTATTTAAGTGAATAGCAAAAATATACGGATCTTCATATATGCTTCTATCCTGGACCCACCGTCCTTCAGATTCCTGCAATTCTCTATGATCTTTAGCTCTAGTTTCTAAAAAAAACATCTGTAAATCGTGGGCACGTTTAGAAGGTTTAACGCCAGCATTAATATCTTCATAAAAAGGAATTAAATATTCGTTTGCTTCTCCAACTCTTTCTTCTTTTAGTTTAAAATCCCACTCTTCAGAAATTATCTTTGCAAGAGTAGATTTTCCTAACCCAATATTTCCAGCAATACTAATAAACATAAAAACGTGAATATTTACTCATATAAAAAGCTATTTTTTTAGTAATTTTGGCAATTTTTGAGTTTTCAATAATTAAATGAAACTGAGAGTTTGTCCTTAGAAAAATAGGTTAAGATTTTAGGCTTCCAACATGTTTATATAATATAACAATTTGAATGTAACTATGAATGTTGAGAAACATACTAAAAAGATGTATGATCAATTTGGTAAAGAATACCAAAAAACAAGAAAAGAAAAACATAAAAGTCGCCTATATAATGAATTTCTCGAAGTTCCTTGCATGATTAAAGCGGTTGGAAATATCAAAGGGAAAAAATTACTTGATATTGGTTGCGGTGCAGGAGTCCATATCAAGAAATATCTCTCTAAGGGTGCCAAATGTCGAGGCATGGATATTAGTAAATCAATGATTGACATGGCAAAACAAAATTGTCCAAATGTTGATTTTAAAATTGGCCCTATGACTAAACTTCCTTACAAAAATTCTTCATTTGATATCGTTACTGCAAGTCTTAGTGTTGATTATATTAAAAATTTAATTCCTGTTTTCAAAGAGATTTCAAGGGTATTAAAAAAGGGAGGAGTTTTCTACTATTCCAATGAAAGCCCTATTGCTTCAGCAAGAGAAAGATATGAAGATAAAAATTTTAAAATTTTTGGGATAGGTAAATTTATTGATAAAAAAACAGGAAAACAAATTGCTCTTGGAAGAGGATGGAATGAAAGACTTGCAAAATGGGAAATGGTTCCTGGAATGTTGATGAAAACATACAACAAAACATTCAGAACCCAACTAAAGAGTTTAAGAGAAGCAGGATTTGAATTGATTGACTTGATTGATTGTAAACCCACCACAACATTTAGGAAATATGAACCAGCAGCTTTTAAGATATTCTCAAAATTTCCACTTTTTAGTATTTATGTTTCTCAAAAGAAATAAGCCCAAAACCTTTTTTATGTACATACGCCAGGAATCATATCAAACCTCTAACAATCTTTTTAGTTTCTTCTGGCCCTGAAACCGCCATACAAGTAACTCCAGTCGATTTAACAGGATAGTCGTTTCCACCCTCAAAAAGAGCATCCCCTATAAATAACATCTGTTTAATAGAGTAACCAAGATTTTTTTCTATTTGTTTTATTCCATATGACTTATCTATCCCTTTTCTTGTAATATCAATAGAAGATACTCCTCCAAGTCTTATTTCAAATTCTGGTATATATTTCTCAAGGATTTTCTTTATTTTTCTTCTTTTAGACAAATTCACATCCCAACAAGATTTCTTCTCAGTTGGAGCATCCTGACCTAAGGCTGAAAAAGTAACTTGGGATCCTCGATTTTCTATCCTTTCTCCGTATAGTTCTTTTTCATCAAAACCAAATTCATCTAACGATTTATAGAGGGAATCAATTATTTTTTCTATTTCTTCATTTGTTAGTTCTTCAGAATAAATTTTTTCCCATTCTTTATTGAATTTATAAAACTGAGTAGAACACACAGGAAACAGATATAAGTTTTTTAGTAATTCTTCAGAACAATCAAGACCTTCCAAGAATTGTTTTTTAAACTGGGTGTAAGTTCCGCCAGAAATAATAGCAACTTTTTTCTTACTTAGTAATTTAGAAAAAAGCTCCGACATCTCTTCATCCATTTCTGTCTTACTTTCTGCCAATGTCCCATCTAAATCAAATATAATTAAATCTTTGCCATCCATTATTACTATCTAAGAATTTCAACTTATAAAATCTATGAAAGAAAAATAACTATTTACTTTTCATCTTAGGCAAATTATTAATGTTGAATATTTTCCCAAGAAATAATAGCATCTCCCGGTAATGCCTTAAGGATTTTCTCCTGTAAGTCCCACCCATCTTCCAAGGCATTTTCATCAATAGGGACATTTTGGCATCGAGGATTAGCTTTTACAATAATTTCATAATTTATGGGGTGGGCAGGCATCCCATTAGGTATAAATTTATCGCACCCATAAAACACATCCCTAGTATCTAGACCTATCTCTTCCAATTTTGTTTTTTCTTCTGAATCATGTATAATGCGAACATACTGCCCTCTTTCATTCCTAACAAGGCCACACCCATCAAAATAACCATCCCTGTGACTTCCCTGTTTTAAATGATTACAATAAATACATACCCTCTCATCCATTCTTGGTTGTTTTTCTGCCATAATAGCGAAAATTACATAAACTATTTAAATTTAACTGAAAAAACTTACAATCCCTCCTACGGATCACAAAATTATAACAAAACTATTTACTTTTCATCTTAGGTAAAACTTTGTACGCATAAATCGCCCCAAGAATTAAAACCGACCAAAAAATCATCCAAGTTATAATCCCAATAACAAACAAAACCATAACAATTACTAAAACCAGAATTAAAAAAAGTGAAGTTAATTTTTTCATATTCATTTTTTCCTCTTTCTATACCATTTCCAACCTTTCTTGGCTTTTCTAACGTGATCTCTAGCTACATAAAAGATATAAAATATTTCCAAAATGGCCAAAGTATTAATTAAAAATATTAAAATAAACCACACAATTTCTTTTCTTCTAGCAGCCTTCCACAAAGCATAGCCTTTCCAAGGCAATTGCCATAAAATCAAAAATATAAGAACAACCGAACCCCATGCAGTTTGAAAAAAAGCTTCCAAAGGCATTTATTTCAACTCCAATGCTTGTGAATCATTTAACATATGAACTGTTTTCCCCAATTTGTAACCCATATCCTCACACATTTCAATCAATCCTTTCATGTGTTCGTGTGTACCTTGACAAGGTATTACATTTTCCGGTTTAAAGATTTTTAACATATCTCTCATATCCTCTCTATAAATGTGCCCACTTGCGTGCACATCCAAAAATAGTCTAGCTTTTTTCTTTTTCAATCTGTCTTCCATCAATCTTCTATTTTCCAAATTTGGAGTGACCGGAATTGTTTTAGTAGAAAAAATCACATGATCATCTTGAACAAATTTAAACGGTAAGCTTCCAGTACTCATCCTAGTCAAAATGGCTCCGGGCTCAGCTTGGTTCCCAGTACAAAGTATCAAATATTTATCTCTGCCCCTCTTCTCAATTTCTTTCAATTTCTTCTCAACTTGTCTCGCATAACCGAGAATTTCAACATTTTTAGAAAAACTAACCAACCCCACTTTTTCAGCAGTTGTTACATACTTATGCATACTTCTACCCATCATAATAACTTTTCTATTCAGTTTTCTTCCAAACTCTATTGCACTATGTAACCTAGCTAGTTGACTAGCAAACGTGGTAACAATCATTGCATGACCTTCCCCGTGAGTTCCCAACATAACATCCTTCAACATCTCTCTAGCAACCATCTCAGAAGGAGTTTTTCCAGAAGTACCAGCATACAAAGTATCCATAATCAAAGCCTTAACTCCCCTATTTCCAATGCTTTTCATTCTTCTATAATCAGGAGAGTCCCACAAAACAGGATTATTATCTAATTTGAAATCATTACCATATACAATTGCACCTTCTCTCGTATGCACAACAATCAAAACTGTATGTGGAGTAGAATGTGTAACATGTAAAAGTTCAACTTCTAAATTCTTAGATATTTTATATTTTTTTCTACCAATTAATTCGACAAATTCATTTGGTATTCTAATTCTTTCATCCTTAAGTAAAGTTTTCAAAACAGCCAAGGTATACGGAGAACCAATAACTGGGCAATTATACTTTTCTGCCAAATAAGGAATAGCACCAATATGGTCCAAATGGCAGTGACTTGCAACAATAGCTTTGACTTTATCCTTCAAAGAATCCAAACAAGTATCATCAGGAATAGCACCAAGTCTTTTCAAACCTGCCGGGGTTAAATTTCTTCTATCCCCCCCTTCTTCTTCAAATGATATTAATTTTGGTAAAAAGAATCCCATATCAAAAATAACAATTTCGTCATCAACCTGAACGGCAGTCATATTCTTACCAACTTCATTAAAACCACCGACCGGAAAAACTCTAATGTCCATATGAGTCTAAACTTCAAGAACAGTGTTTAAATAGCTTTCCATCAATAATATACAGTTCAATTTCGAAAGGTTTTTAAATGAAAATTCCCAAATGAAGGCATGTCAATCATACTACAGTCAATACATAATTTATTGTTAGCAATACAGGGGCCTGCAAACGAATTAGTGGTTATGTTTCCAGGAACATTGTTAACATTTACTTTAGTCAGTGTCATGATTAGGAAGAAAATTGTTAATTTTTTATGGTCTTTTAAAAAGTAACTTTGTCACCAATTTTTAAAATATTTTCGCCTTTATTCATTTCAATAGCGTATTTAGCAGATTTTTTTGGAGCAATATATGATTGAAACGGTTTAGCATCTCTAACATCAACAACCTTTTTATTAGAATCTAAAAAAATAATATCTAAAGGAAAGAATACAAAAAACATACCAATAACAGAACCAAACCTAGGTTCAAAATCATCAACTAAAATAAGACTCCTTCCCTTTTTTAGTTTTTTAGAAAACATTAACCCTTTCGTTTTAGAAAAAAAACTCTCACAATACCTTGCTTTAGAAACCACTTCTCCATTTAATTTAATATTCACGCCCACTTTTTTACCTTAAAATAAACGCTCATTGAAATAACAGAAATAAGCATAATCAACAAAGGAATATAAAATCCAAATTGGCTATCAAAAAACGGAATATTGGCAAAGTTCATTCCCCAAATCCCAGATATTAACATAGGTAACAACAACAAAGAAGCAACAACCGTAAAGCCCCTCATAATATCATTCAATTTATTTGAAACAGAACTCATATACATCTCCATCGCTCCAGTAAGTCTTTCTCTCAATAGTTCAGTAATTGAAACCACTTGGTCGGTTTCAATTTTTAATTCAGACAACCAATTATTATTTTTTTCTTTTATATATTTAGAATATCCTCCAGAGATTAAGTCAACCAAATTTCTATTTGTATTTAGAGCTCTTCTGAGGTGCATAACTTTTCCTTTAAGATCAAAAATTTTTGATGGTTTATCCATCTTTCCATCTAAAATATCATCTTCTAACTGATCAATTTCATCTTCCAACCTATCTAACTCAGTATGGTACCTTTTATTTACATATGAAGAAATTCTAAAAAATAAATAAGTTAGACCATTAGAGAAAAATTCCTTTCCTTCTTTTCCGCCCAATAATTCATATAAATCCTCAAGTGCACAAATCTTCTTTTTATGAACTGTAACTATCATTTTATTACTAATAAAAATTCCAAAAGGAGTATACCTTCTCTTAGGACCAAGTGCTCTCAATATTATCATAGAATATCCTTTCCTATTGATTATTCTTGGTAGAGATTCTTGATCTAAAGACTTCTGCAAATCACTAACATAAATTCCGGTTAGCTTACAAATTTTTTTTAATTCTAAAGCATCCGGATTAGAAGAATCAATCCACATTTTATCTCCTGAATTAAAAGGTGACAAAGACTTCTTTACAACTCTTTTTGAATATATCAAAGACCTAATCATTACATATAATCTTGAAAAATTAATTTTTAAATGTTTCTATCTTCCATAAGGCTTTTAAGTTAATCGATACTAATCAAATATATGGATGAAAACAAAGAGGAAAGTATATACAGCGACGAAGTTGTAGAAAAAAAAGTTGATGATGATGAACTTGATTCAGAAGAAGCAGGTTTCATGCAAGGCTACAACGAAGAATAAAAATCAACAAAACCATCAATTCTAATAGACACCTTAATCTAAAAATATTGGCGTCAGAGCAAGAGACGAACAATCCTAAAACCATTCTTAAGTCAACCGAAATCAACAAATCTCAAGTTGCTCCGCCAATACAATAAGAACGAGACTATAAAATATAAAAAACTATCTATTCTGCAGTAAAATCATCAATACTATATTTAAAATCTTTATCAGATTTTATCATTCCTTTATTTTTCATATATTCTTTTGCCAGAATCCAAAATAAAATCGCCAAGCTTTTTTTACCTTTATTGTTACAAGGAACAACTAAATCAATATTAGCACATTCATTATTAGTATCACAAAAAGCAATAACAGGAATTCCTAATTTAGCTGCGTCTTCAACTGCATTTTTATCTGGCCAAGGATCACTAACCACAATTAATTTGGCTTCAATAAAATCCTCTAAGTCCGCGTTAGTAAGCAAACCTGGAGGGTATCTACCTATGATAACATTTATTCCAGTACTTTTAGAAAATAATTTTGTTGGTTTCCAACCATTTTCTCTCCTACATACAACCAATATATCTTTAGGATCAAATTGGCTTAACAAATTTATAGCATTCTTTATCCTATCATTTATTTGTTCAACATTTAAAACAGATAATCCATCAGAACGAACCTTGTAAATAAACTTAGACATAAACTTAGTTCTGAGTTTGGTTCCTATGTGGATTCCAGCTTTCAAGTAATCATCAAGCTCAACTAGTAATTGCTTTTCTTCCATAGAGTATTTGGCAAAATTATCTATTTATAAAACTTTTTATTTAATCAGCTTTTTAATGACTTTAATAGAGTTTTTTGTAGCAGAAGAGCCTTTTCTAATAATACTTGGAACACTACCAAAGTCAAATTTAGATATCCCAATTAAGTCGGGTTTTATGACATAATCGGCATTTAACAAAGAATATTTACTCAGTTCATTAACCATAATACTAAAAGAATTTGAAGTAATCCTAAGCAATTTGGGCCCCTTTAGCTTATGTCTTTTAAAGAAGCCGACTATTTTTTCAGGGTGTTCTAAAATATTTTTAATAATCCAGGGAAGGTTTTTCTTCTTAGCAACATATTTATTGATTTCTTCGATCTCTTGTTCTATCATTTTTTTTTCAATTTTCTTTAGAAACTTTTTACTTTTTTCAGTTTTCGAGCTTACAATAACATCTTTCAAAGGAACAGATAAATCTACAGCAATTACAATATCTGCACCCATGCTTTTTACTATATCTACAGGAACGGGATCTACAACTCCTCCATCAACCAACACCCTTCCATTATATTCATGAGGAACAAAAATACTAGGTAAGGAAATACTAGCTCTAAGAGAACTTGCAACATCTCCTTTCTTAAAAATAACTTTTTCTCCCTTATAGACATCGGCAGCAACTACTCGTAATGGGATTCTTAAATCTTTAAATTTTTTATTCTTTAACAAAACTCTCAAAAAAGTTTCAATTTTATCTCCAGAAAGTATCCCTTTATCAGGCAAAGTAAAATCAACTAAGTTTTCCCACTTAGTTGTCAAAGCAATCTTCTTCAAATCTTTTATTGGCATTCCAGAAGAATATAAGGCAGCAACGACCGCACCCATACTAGTACCAGACAAATAATCAATTTTAATATTATTTTTTTCTAAAACCTCTAAAATCCCAATATGTGCCAAACCTTTTGCTGTTCCCCCTCCCAAAGCTAAACCTACTTTTTTCATTTTATTTTCCTCAACCGACTATACTTAGCTACTCTCTCTTTACCATAAACTCCACTTTTTAAAAAATCTCCACCAAAAATATAACATAAATCAGAAAGAAAATCCTCTTTAGTCTCTCCAGACCTATGAGAAAAAATGATTTTAATCTTATTTAATTTACAATATTCAACAACTTTCTTAACTTCAATTAAAGAACCAATTTGGTTAGGTTTTACAATAACTCCATCAACCTTAGATCTCTTAACTCTCTCAAAATTAGTAACAGTCAAATCATCTCCAACTACCAAACAACCCCTAACTTTTTTTCTTAGTTCTTTAAAACCATCAAAATCCTCCTCGTGTAAAGGGTCCTCCAAATATCCAATTTTATATTTTTTAACTAAATGAACCAAATAATTGATTTGTTCATCTTTATCTAAAGAAACTTTCTTCTTATTGAAGGAATAATTCTTATAGTGATATTTTCCATTTTTAAAAAAAGACGAAGCAGCAACATCCAATCCAATCCTAATTCCATATCCTAATTTATAAGACAATTCATCTGTTGCTTTTTTTAGTATATCCAAGACTTTCAAATTGCTAAAATTAGTAACCAACGCGTCCTCGTCATTTCTTTCTTTAATTTTTAAATTTTTAACTAAATATAAATAAACTGCTTGATTCACTTTAACTCTTGTAACAAAATCTTTACAGTTTTCAACATACACTAAAAACTCCTGAAAATCTGGTTTTAACCTACCTTTAGTATGCAATCCTCCTCCCAAAACATTCCCTAAAGGAATTGGCAATTTTCTATATCCAGAATTAAATTTCATGTAAGGCTTTTTGAAATTTTTTAAAATGGCATACTCCAAAGCAACATTAGGATTAGAACCAAAGTCAAAAACTTTCTCTACTTTTTTTAAATCATCAAACTTATTTATTTCTATTCCTTTTAACATATCAAAAGAATTTATTTTTTTAATCACTTGATTTAAATTTCCTTTATAATATTTTTTTTCATATTTTCCTTTACTTTTTCCAGTTGGAGCAGAAGCCTTAGATTTACCAATATCGGACTTTACTGTAATTTCAATACTATCTTCATTTCTAGAATTTTTTATCTTCTTGGCACTAATCTCTTTTATAATCATAATCTAAAAATTAAAATTCAAATATATAAATATTACTCTTCTCTTAGTTTTGCTTTTTCCATTGCTTCTCTAACTTCTTCTAAATTTTCACCGTTATATCTAATGACTTGTTCATGACTATATCCTTCATTTTCTTTACTGGCCGGCATTATAACTAAGCCTCTTTTTCTCCAACCAAGCCATCTTTCAACATATCCTGTAAAATCATCTACAAGAATTTTTCCATAAATCAATCCTTTATCCCTAGTCATAGTGACATCTTGATCTTCTCCCAAATTTCTATCAATCCACTTTTTTTTACCCGACCAAGCATACGGGTTTTTTCTTGGTCCTTGAGTCAAAATCATTGTTCTATACCCCAACTCTTTAGCAACCTCAAGAATATCCCATCCCAATTGGAACCTAGGTAAATTCTCCCACCAATCCTCAGATCTTCTTATTAAATCAGAACGTTTTTTTATATACTCTGGAGCATTACTTCTTATTGGCGGATGAAAAGTAGGTTCATCTGAGGATCTTAATTCTTCTAATTTTTCAAATAATCCAGCATCATAATCACACAAAGTACCATCCATATCAAAAAGAGCAATATTTTCTAATTTCATCTTAAAATCAGAAAAGAATTTTAATATATAAAACTAATGAAAAAAGAAAAAAATTAAGGCATAGGCCTTTTAATGGTTATAGGTAAAATACCTTTCTCAAATTCTAACATTGCTATTTTGATAGGATTATAATTTAATCCAGTCAATTCAGATTTACCCAGTTTCAACAACAAAGGTGCACCCATACTCAATTGCAATGCTCTTGCTCCAATAATTCTAGCTTTTTCATACTTTGTTAGTTTCATTTCAAAACCTTCCTTATTTCAGCAGATTTCTTAACAGCTAAACCAATCATTTCATCAACTTGGTCTATTTCCAAACCAACATTTCCACCTTTTTGCATGGCATGTATATCTCCTTTTTCAGATACAGATACACTAATTCTTGCATCAAAGTTTTTTTCTTCTTCTAAAATTGGATCAACCATTGATTTTCCACCAATATTAACAACTGTACAAGTTACTGGCATCAAATTTAAAGGTATTTTTGTCTTTGTAAAATCTCCATAGACAATTTTATCTCCATTTAATTTAGGGAACACTGCACTTTTTAAAGCAGCAGTAGCAGCCAAAGAAGCAGCATCTATCAGATTTCCATCATTATTTAATGGATAGATATCAACAAATACAATCCAAACTAACTCTCCTTTTCTGACACATAACTTTTTAGTGTCAAGCATCTTACTTTCCCTAATTCCTCTATCAACAACCCTTGCTAATTCTATAGCTTCTGGACCAGGTGGTCCGGATAAAAACTCTGGGTCCGCCATAGGACTAAGTTCAGCACCAGTAATCAAAACCCCATCTTCCGGACTATCCGGATAAGGTTCACCAATTGCCATCTTAACTCCTACAAAAACTTCTGTTTCTCCCCATGTAACCTTGGCAGAACCTTCAGCTTTATTAGAAACACCCAATTCAATTTTAATTGGTTTTCTTAATTCATCGAATTTTCTTCCATCCGTTCTAGCATCTTTATCTGCTAATGTCTCAACATAACTTTTACTCATTTTCCTGCCCCCTTATACTTATCCTTCAAGGCTTTCACTTGCAGCTTCTTAATACTCTGAACTGCTTTCTTGCCCATTTCTAAGGCTTCTTTAATTTCTTTCTGTGTCATATTTCCATCCATTTGCAACAATGTAATTTTTCCAGATCTAGGTAAAACAGCGATTGGTAAATCAGTTGCTCCGTCCTTATAATCTTCTTCTTCTTTAGTTAGGTCAACACAGATTTTGTCTCCAACTTTTCCTACAGCTACACTGCAAACCAAGTCTTTCATTGGGGCACCTGCATCAGCCAAAGCCAAAGCAGCAGCGTTTATCCCCGCAGTTCTTGTTCCTGCATCTGCTTGGAGGATATTAACATATATGTCAAATCCAGTATTTCCAAATTTGCTCAAGTCCACAACTGGGAACAAAGCACTTTCAGTAACTCTAGAAATTTCATTACTTCTCCTTGTTGGACCAGGTCTTTTTCTTTCAGTAACAGAAAAACTCATCATGTCATAATGGCATCTCAAAAGTCCTCTGCTAGGATTCTGTAAAAAAGACGGAAATACATCTCTTGGTCCATAAACTGCAGCTATTGCAATTGTATTTCCCATTTTAAACATGGCACTTCCGGTAGCTCTTTTTATTATTCCTACTTTAGCTTCCATCGGCCTTATTTCATCAAATTTTCTTCCATCAAATCTCTTTGCATACGTCATTTTATTTACTCTCCTTCTTCAAAAATTCACTAATTTTATCAGTTAGTCCTTCTCCGTGAGCCTCTTTTTCAACTTGTCTAATTGCTTTAACAGCTAGTAGTTGTTTATCTGGCTCACCTCCAGAAATCCATACATACCCATTTTGCCCAACGACAATAAAACAATCTGTATGTTCTTTTATCAAAGAGATCATACTTCCTTGTTTTCCAATAATTCTTGGAACTCTTGTAGGTTGAACTTTTATAAGTCTTCCATTACTTAACTTTCTTGTTCCAGGTACTTTCATGCTGGCATCAATAATTTTGCTTCCAACAACTTTAGTAATCTTGCAAGCAACATAGTCTCCAAAGGTGTAATATTGCCTTAAGTCTGCTCCATTTGGAATAAATTCTCTGCTTCCATCTCTTAATGGTATTGTAGCAAAGAATGGCCATCCAAAATCAACTCTCCAACCATACATTCCTATATCAACTACCTTTCCAACAATAGTATCTCCATCTTTAGGTAAGTATTTACCACCTAAAGGAACAACTTTCAAAAGTCTATTATCTATATGTGCTAATCCAACTTTTAAAGATAAAATTTTATCATCTTCTCTAAATGCCCCTTCTCCGGGCAAATTGTCCATTCCTTCAGCTAGTTCTTCTCCTGGAACAACCAGCTGTCTTTCTTCTATTAATATTTTTCCCATTTTTTCCTCCATATATTACTTCATTTCTTTTGATTCAATCTGACCGTGAGCTATATTATTCAAATCATTAAATAATCCTTCCTGCAATCCTGCAGGAACCTCTACATTTACAGATAATCTTCCATCCCCTAACCATTCTTCTTTCAGAATTTTAGAATATTTTTTTATTATTCCAAAACTTCTTCCAGATGCATCGGCAGGGATAACTAAGTTTAATTTTTTTATTTCATAAGAGATAGGTAAAATTTCTTTCAATTCAGAAATTATAGATTCTACCTGTCCCTCGGCTGATTTAAACTCTTCTATTTTTACTTTCCTTTCATCCATTACAGATTCAATTCTTTCTAAAGGGTGTGGTAAATTGTTTTGAGGATTTACAGCATATTGAGAAATTATAAAAGCAATTTTTTTCTTTTTCTCTTCTCTTAACTTACTTTTATACTCCGTAGTTAACTGTATTTCTCCTTTCTTCAAAATAACTTCAGCAACTGCTCTTTTGTCATCTGTTCCAAAAATATTTACTAAATCGGTTTCTGATGCATGTTCTCCTTTTTTTATATCTTTAAAAACAGCATCTGTAACCAATGCTTCATCTAATTCAGCATCTCCCCTTTTATATTGCATTGCTTTTTCACAATTTACCAAGATTTCAAAACTATGTTCTTGTTTTTTCAATCTTGCCGTTACACTATTTTCTACATTACTCATTTTTGACATTTCCTAATGTACTCCTTAGTCAACCTCTTAAATTTCTTATCACTAGTTCCAATAGAACACCCATCTAATCTATCCAAATTGAAATCTTTTCCAAGAACTTTTTTCAAAGCATTTGTAGCTAATTTAACTCCTTCAACTAAAGAAAGGTTATCCTTATAATTTTTTGATAAAATTTCCTTTAATTCGTCCTCAAATTCTCCAATAGCTGTTGCTTTGTATTCCCAATGTATTCCCGTAGGATCAGTCAAAAATAATTGTGGACCGTCGTTAACTCCTGCAAACAATAAAGAAACTCCAAACGGTCTAGCTCCACCATATTGTGTGTAAGCTTGTTTCATGTTAGAAACTTCTTTAACTAAAGAGTGAGGTTCCATAGGTTCATCATAAGCAACCCTATATTGTTGAGCAATAACTTGAGCCTTCTCAATCAAAATTCTTGCATCACTCATAATACCCGATGCGGCTGCAGCAATATGTTCATCAACTTGAAAAACCTTTTCTACACTATTTACCACTATCAATTTATCTATAACTCTCTTATCTGCTAAAAGCAAAACGCCGTCTTTACAAACAATTCCCAAAACAGGAGTTCCTTGTTTTACTGTTTTTTTAGCATACTCTACTTGTAATAATCTTCCATCAGGACTAAACATTGTACTAGCCCTGTCATATCCCATCATTTGATGTTGAACTGATTCTTGCATTTATATCATTCCTCCAAAAATTTTTTCCTTGCTTTATTAAGTATACCTGATGCTCCGATAACATTAATTGTTACTTTTTCTTTTCCTATATTTTTTATTAAACTAAAAGCCATTTTTACTTCATCCTGATATTTCACATTCGTTTTTACTATTCCTTTTTTTCCTTTCGTTTCTACAAGCATAAAACCTGCTTTAGCAATTCCCAACTCTCCAAGAAATTTAAGTACATTATTTGAGATACCATTTTCCAATTCTTTCTCAAGAATTTTCTTTTCAGATATCGTTTCATACACAATGTAACGTTTCTTTTCCTTTAAACTAGGTAATATCGGTTTCATTCTTATAACCGAGAAGATAATTTAACAAACAATATATCCTTCTCACGACAAAATCCAGTAGAAATTAATGGTTTATAAACTTTTCTCTTACTTCTTTTTGTTGGTTGTTTTCTTAATGATTTTCTTTTTCTTAACTGGCTTCTTAGAAACAATTTTTTTCTTAACGGGTTTTTTAACAACCTTCTTCTTAATAACCTTCTTCTTAGCAGGTTTCTTCTTAACAACCTTTTTCTTCTTGCTTGGCTTCCTAGTAAAATACTTCCAACAAGGGTAAATTTTCTTGGTATACGGACTAGCCTTCCAAATTTTTACAACCTTCCCATTAAGTACATCTATTCTACAAAAAGTAGAGTAAACAGCAGGCTGCATATATGTTCCATCTTTCAAAACAAACTGAATATCATACGCACCAGAACTCCAATTATCTGTAAATTGTTGAATATGTCTCTTTAAATCCAACATGCTATAAGCATTTGGTCTTCTTATATTCATATATTTATTTTTATGATAGGGTGCTTTGTAAGTTTCTCTTATTTTCAAAACCATCATAGGCCGAATAAAATTAACTTTAATCGCTTCATCAATTACCATCTAAAAGTATAAAATAAAAAAGAAGTTTATAAGTTTTTCTAGTATTTCTCTAAGATTCTCTTAAAAACTCTCATAGAATCACTATTTCTCAACTCAAATTTATTTCTTGCAAAGCTAGAAAAAATCATTTTAACTTTATATTTCTTACATAATTTATAATTAAAAAACATTCTACCCAAAATTTTAGTTTTTTCTTTAGAATTGAATAACAAAGAAAAATCAAAACCAATAGTAACATCATTTTGTTTGGCCAATTTACACAAAACTTGATTTAATCCAGATTTCCTATAATGAAAACTATCTTTTCTACTATTTAATTCTGGACTTAGTAAAATATCTATTTTTTTATTTTCAACACAAAACCGATTTACCTTCTCATCTCCACCTAAAACAATAACTTTTCCTTTTTCTTTAAGAATTTCATCCCTTAATTTATTTAAGGGTACATCAATAACCCTAACTAACTCGGATTTTATCCCTAATTTTTCTTCAAATTCCTTATTTTGTTTTAAAGTTAACATAATATACAACAAAAATAGAAATTTATAAAACTTCTTTTTTAACAAATTCAACAATCTCTTTTAATTTATAACCTTCTGAAGTATCCAAAATCAACAAATTATGTTTCTTCTCTTTGGCTTCAATAACAAAGCTATCAAAAATTTCAACTTCTACATTCTCTCTTACTTTCTCAGAAGAATATTTTCTTTTTTTCAATCTATCACGTAAAATACCAATATCGCAAGTTGTAACAATACACAAATCAATATATTTTTTAGGAATTAAATGCGCAAATATAGAATCAATAACCAAATTCTCAGAATTATTTATCTTTTCAACTAAAAACTTAATTAATTTTTTTTCATCAACAATCTCGCATTTTTTTTCTTCGTCATATCCAGAAGATAATTTATTTTTTTTAATTTCTTTAGTAACATCAAAATATTCAAACTTCAAAGATTTAGCTAACTTTTTAGATAAGGTACTCTTTCCAGAACCTACGGAACCCGAAACACAAATAATAACCATAAAAAAAAATATAATTAAGAACTTTTAAATCTAACTAATTTTTCTCTTCATCTCTTCAAGAGAAAATCTTCTAAACTTTTCAGGAATAGTTCCTTTAAATCTGTCACTAATTAACGAAGATAACTCGGGATAAGAACCAGTACGATAAACAAAAGTTTCCTCTTCTGGAGCATCAAAAAGATAATCTATTAAATCCGTAGTCAAACTATTTTTAAGTGCAATAATTCTTCTCAAATTCGACGCCCACTCATCCAATATCAAATCTTCTTTAGTTGGTTTATAGGCACCATCAAAGGGTTTTACCTCAGTAGCAAATCTCTGTTTATAATATTCTCTTTCTCCAAGAATTCTTACATCATCAAAGATTTCCAACAATTTAGTACTCCTAACTTCCTCTTTTCCATGTTCAACCAAAAAATCATGCATCTTAAGAATCTCAAAATCACAAGTCCTTTTTACATCACTCAAAACAGAAAAATATAATTGAAAGGCCTGTCTGTATTTATTTATTTGTGGTAATGCCTCTTCATTAGAAAACGAAGGATCAATTTTAGGACAAGATTCAACAATAGATTCCAAATGTTGGGGATCAATTCTATCGTGGTGATATATTTCGCCGGTATGATTAACAGAGATAGCCACATTTGGAGGGAGCACAACATTTTCAAAAACTTCAGGATGCTCAGTCATAAAATCATAAATATCTAATTGGCAATATGCAACAACTTTTCTAGATTTTCTAATTAATTTTGTTAAAACATCATAACTTTTCTCAGGAAAGCCCGGATCCACTATAAAATCAAAATCCCTTTTGAAATACTGCTCCTTTAAATAATGTAAATAATTTCTCTCGCTTTCTATAATCCTAGAGGGAATAATAACTTTATTTTCTAATCCCGAAGCTTCACTATTGGCAATAAAATGCCCAAGAACTGGAAGAACATCAACTTCCATCCGAATTCTCAGTTCATTTAAATTTCTAAGATAAGCATCCATATTTGAGGAACTCCTTCCCCTAAAACTATTATTGACTTCAACCATAAAAAAGGGAATCAACAAAAACTTAAAAAACTAACTAATAACCGTGCCTTTGAATTTTCTTTCCTTCAAAACCTTTTTTAAATTCCTCAAATCATCACAAACAATAAAAGTCTTAATTTTATACTTTTTAATCAACTTAGCAGCAACCTGATCCAAAACGAAATGTTGACCAGCTTTATATTTAATTTTATTGGCCATGACTAAAAACTTATCATAACTAATCTCCTTAATCAACTTAGAATTTTTCAATTTGGGATGTTTTGTGTACAATCCAATTACATTTGTAATATTAACAAAAAAATCAGCATCTATTTCTTTAGCAACTTCAGCAGCATTTGCATCAGAAGTAATTCCAGACCTTTCTCCCAGTGCCCCACAAATAACTAAATTGTTTTTCTTTAAATCATTTTTAACATGTTTTATTTCAATAGGAAATCTTCCACTAAAACCAAAAATTCTTCTAACTAACCTTGCATTAATTCTAGTTGAAGAAATTCCGACAGCAGAATAAGCTTTTTCTCCTTTTTTCAACTTAACTAAAGGATCAATATACTTCCTAGCAGTACTTCCACCGCCAGTAACAATAACAATTTTATTCCTCTTAGAAAACTTTTTAATAACCTTGCTAAACTTCTCTAAATATTTATAATCAACTTCCTCTGGAATAATTACAGAACCACCCAAACTAATAACTACTTTCATCACTTTAACCTAAAAATTGCAATATTTAAATCTTATCATATAAATTCTTTTAAATCACCCATCTATCAAATTCTTAATGATAATTGGCATAACTGGATATTATGGTTCTGGAAAGGATTCTGTAGCAAATTACTTAGTAGAAAGGAGTTTCATCCACTATTCTTTATCTGATGAAATAAGAGAAGAACTAAAAAAAAGAAAGATAAAAATAACAAGAAAGAACTTAATCAAACTTGGGAATGAATTAAGGAAAAAAGAAGGGCCCTCATGTTTAGCTAACAGAGTAAAGGAAAAAATAGACACAGCAAGACACCATGTAATAACATCCATAAGAAACAAAAATGAGGTCCTAGCATTAAAACGATTAGATAACTTTCTATTAATTAATTTAAAATCTCCAATAGAACAAAGATTTGAAAGACTAAAAAAAAGAAACAGAGAAGAAGACCCCAAAACAATTGAAGAATTAAAACAAAAAGAGCTTCAGGAACAATCTTCAAACATAGAACATCAACAATTACATTTAACTGTTGAAATGGCAGATGTAATAATGAACAATGATTCTACATTAGATATTCTTTACAAAAAAATAGATAAATTCTTACAAGACTGGTGGCCAAAATTATGTTTAGAACGGCCTTCATGGGATGAGTATTTTATGAACATAGCACACGAAGTAGCAAAACGTTCAGATTGTATGAAACGACACACGGCTGCCGTAATAGTAAAAGATAAAAGAATAATTTCAACAGGATACAATGGAGCACCAAAAGGACTAAAAAATTGTAACGAGGGAGGATGCAAAAGATGCAACTCATTCGGACATACTGGAGAAGATTTAGGAGAATGTATTTGTTCTCATGCTGAGGAAAATTCAATAGTTCAAGCAGCATATCATGGAATAAGTGTAAAAGACACAGTTCTTTATACCACCCAATCACCTTGTGTAGCATGTACAAAATTAATAATCAATTCTGGAATAAAAGAAGTTATTTGTAATTTAAAATATCCTATGGATAAGGGAGCATCAGACCTACTAAGAAAATCACATGTAAAAGTTAGGTTTCTTTAATCAACAGTAAACAATCTAGAATCATTAACTAAAAATATTCTAGCTCTTGCTCCAGCATCTAACCAACCGTGAGCATAATTTAAAGCTGCAAAAGCATTCACATAATCATCTTTAGAAAAAAAATGCTTAGCATCAGAAATATACCTAGAAATCATATCCAAAAAATCTAAGCCAACTTCTTTAAACTCGGGATTGACTTTTCCTTTAGCCATTTCATACGCTTCTCCAGTAATAGAAAAATACTTTTCAATTTTTTCTTTAGTGATTTCTTTCATATATTTTCAAAAATATACTTCTTTTATAAATATATCTATATAAACAAAATCAAATTCCCATATACATGCCAAGAGCAATATCAAATGGTCTAGATTCAATATTAGATGAAAAATTTCCAGTCTTAGACCATGGTTTCATAATTCCAGTGGATTATATGGGAAATGACTCCGCAATCGTTCAGGCCGCAAGAACAAGTTACGGAAAAGGAACAAAAAAAATTTCTGAAGATAGGGATTTAATAAGATATTTGATGAGACATAGGCACACTACTCCTCTTGAGATGTGTGAATTAAAACTCCATGTAATGGTTCCGATGGACATATGGAGACAGTGGATACGTCATAGAACTGCATCGGTAAATGAATACTCAACAAGATACTCAGAAGCAATAGATGAGAAAAAAACAACTTCTTCAGAAAAGTGGAGATTACAAGGTCATCACAACAGACAAGGTAGCGAAGGATTCTTAGACCAAGAAACAGGAAAAACACTAACCTCGAGAGAAACAGAATTCCACAGAGAAGCAGAAAGGCTATATCACGAAAGACTAGATGCAGGAGTAGCAAGGGAACAAGCAAGAAAAGATTTACCTTTATCGACATACACACGGGCATATTGGAAAATGGACCTACATAATCTTCTTCATTTCTCAGCTTTAAGATTAGACGAAAAAGCACAATTAGAAATCAGAGAATATGCACAAACAATTGGAAAAATCATAAAAGCCTGGGTGCCATTAACTTGGGAAGCATTCGAAGATTACAGATTAAATGCTCTGACCCTTTCACAACCAGAATTACAAGTAAACATGTTAGTAATGAAAGGAATGACTTTAGACAAAGCATTGACAGAAGTGGGAATCACAAACAAAACAGAATCCAGAGAAATAAGAGAAAAATTTAGACTAATGTACCCTAATGATTAAAAGATGACTAAATTCATAGTATTTGAGGGGATAGATGGCTGCGGAAAAGGTACACAGATTCTTAACGCAATAGATTTACTAAAAGACCATACAACTTTATTTGTAACTAAAGAACCTTCAACACTAAAAACGGGAAAATTAATTAAAAGACTATTAAAAGAACAAGATGATCCAAAAACAAACGCAGAATTATTTACAAATTTATATACAAAAGACAGAAAGGAACATAATAAAATAATTTTAAAACAATTAAACCAAGGACATACAGTCATATGTGATCGATATTATTATTCTACGATTGCTTATCAACAAGCTCAAGGAGACAACATAAAAAAAATATTGAAACAATCCAAAAAATTTTTAGTTCCAGATTTAACATTAGTAATTGATATTCCTGCAGAAACTGCAATGCAAAGACTAAAAGCAAGAGGTAAAAAGAAAGAAAAGTTTGAAAAGCAAAAATTTCTAGAAGAATTAAGAGAAACTTATTTGAAAATGCCTTACTATGGAAAAATTCTAGATAAAAATTCAGATAGAAAAGAAAACATTATAATAATAGATGGGAATAGAAAACCAGAAAAAGTTTTTGAACAAATTAAAGAAGAACTAAAGAAGTTATAAAAACATTTATAAACAATTTTTCCCAAAACAATTCTATGTACATAGGCATATATTTAGCCTTAATTTTAAGTATGTTTCATTTCATTAGTGGAATCTTTGTAAAATTCACAAGAAAACACATTTCAAAATTAATGAGTCTTGCAGCAGGAATTTTGATATCGATAATATTTATAGAAATGCTTCCAGAATTTGCTAGACAAGCCTTAGAAACCAATTACTTACTATTTATCCTTCCTTTAATGGGTTTTGTAGCTTTTCATTCAATAAGGGCATATAATTACAAACACATAAAAACAAAAAAGGAATTAAAGGGAAGATTCAGAAAAAATCATATTTTGGCCTTCTTTATGGAACACTTTATCATAGGGTTTATACTTACAATTTCTTTCAAAACCCCGGTAGTGTCTTTATTGCTTTTCTTGCCATTCATTTTACTAACAATTTCATCATCTATCTTATTAAGAATAATAGATAAAACTTCCAAAAGCAATATACTCAAATTAGCTTTAGGATCATCAACACTACTTGGTGCAATAACTGCTACATTATTTTCATTTAACGAACTTTTCTACATCGGTTCATTTGGTTATGTTCTTGGTTCACTAATCTATATAGTATCAAGAGACATAATGCCAGCAGAAGAAAAGAAAGAAAGCTTGCTATTCTTTGTAATTGGGTTGATTTTTACATCCGCTTTACTATTAATTAAAGGAGTATTATAATGAAAAAAGTAATATTATCTATAGCCCTTATTTTATTTATAATTTTAACAGTTCTAAATATTGTTTTTTTTGTGGAAATATCAAAAAATAAAGACTTAAAAGATTTTTATATGGGTAAAGAGCTTCCAGATAACTATTCAGAAAGAGAAAAACTTCATATGGAAGAAGTAAAATCACTTACAAACATATCTTTAGTTCTTAATTTAATTTCACTCTCAATAATTATTTTTCTAAGAAAAACAAAAATAAATTTTAAAAAAATAGGAAATACTTTAATTATAATTTCAATTTTATTTTTCGTAGGGGCACTATTTTACAAAACATTTCATCATTATTTCCATTTAATTATGTTCAGAACAGATACTTGGTTACTTCCATCAGAATCAATATTGATAAAAACTTATCCTTTAGAATTTTTTAAGAGTAGATTTATTTTAATAAACAGTTTTATACTTATAGTCGGTCTTGTTTTAAGAAACGTGGGCTTCTCCCTCAAAAGATTTTTTCAAAAGCCACAAAGAAACAAATAACCAGATAATAGCACCTAAAACAACAAAGATTATATATAAAAATTTTTGATCCATAAGTAAAAACTAAAAAAAGAAGTATTTAAAATTAACTACTTAAGCTTTCTAATCTTCTCTAACTCTTCATTAAAAATCTTAACTTCTTCTAAAGTGTTATACAAATAAAAACTTGCTCGAACACTTCCTTTCAATTGTTTAGCATTATACCAAGAATGAGCACAATGCATTCCACTTCTAACCATAATATTCTTACTTGAATCTAAAATACCTGCAACTTCATGATGATCTATTCCAGAAAGATTAAAATTAAATATTCCTCTCTCGCCCTTAAAACCAACCTCTTTAACTTTTACATCAACAGCAGAAACCAATTTCTTTTCATGGTCTTCAATATCAGACATTCCAATCTTCCCCAAATACTTGGCAGCTTCTCCAAATCCCAATATACCAGCATAGTTCTGCAATCCAGCTTCAAACCTTTGGGGCAATTTCTCTAAAACATAACTATCATAATTACTATCAACAACAGTCTCTCCACCAATTAAAAATGGCTTCATCTCATCTAAAATTTTCTCTTTAACAAACATAGCACCAGTTCCAGTAGGGCCCAACATCTTATGTCCAGAAAAAGTCAAGAAATCAACATCAAGTTTTTTAACATTAATTTCTTTATGTGGTGCGGCTTGAGCAGCATCAAAATGAACTTTAGCTTTATTGTCATGAGCTATTTTAATTATTTCTTTAACTGGCAAGGTATATCCATCAATATTACTTGTATAAACAAATGAAACTAAATCATATTTTTTAACTGCCTCAGAAAACTTCTCCAAATCAAAAGTAAAATCTTCCTTACTCCTCAAAATCCCATATTTAAATTTCTGCCAAGGCAATAGATTAGAATTATGCTCTCTATCTGTAAGTAAAACTTTATCAAACTTAAATGAATTAGCTATTAAATTTATACTCTCACTAGCATTTTTAGAAAAAATAATTTCACTAGATTTCTTAGCACCAACAAATTTTTGAATTGATTTCCTAGAATCATCCAATTCTTTATCCAATTTCAAACCCATCTTATGAACACTTCTTCCAGCACAAGATGGATATTCATTATAATATTCATTAATTTTATCAACAACTTGTATAGGTTTTAAAGACATACACGCAGAGTCTAGATAAATAATCTCTTTTTTCAAAACTTGAAAATCCTCTCTTATTTTCTCAACATTCATTAGAAACCCAAAACATAGTTTATTAATAAAGTTTTCTAATCTTAGGAATAGATTCCATGTTCAATTCTTCCTAACACTTCTTCAACCTCTCGACCCCTTCCGTCTTTACAATAATCATATGGTCTATCATAATCCAAAGCAGGCAATTTAGAATAAAACCAATTCCTAACCACCAAACCACTATTAAAAACTTCCAACATTCTACCCATTAAAAAATCCCCGGCAAGAGTATGCATTTCACGATTTAAAAAATTCTCTAATTCTCTAAACTCTTCTTTTCTTAAAATATCATTTATATCCATTAGCTCTCACACGCCCCACAATTACAATCTTCTCCACATTCTTCACATTCTCCATCTTCGCATAATGGATCTCCACAATCAATAATAGAATCATTTGGAGTAAAAATACATGACTCAGGATCAGCATCAGGACCATTACAATTATCGTGAACAACTAAATTATAAACTGCTTGTCCAGATAAAATCAAACTAAAAATAAATAGTCCTACAAACAACCAAGAAACTACTTCAAAATGTTTATACACGGGCCTAGCCAATTTTGGGCTTTTCCTCATTAAACTTCCAACTAACTTAGTTTTCATTCTAACATCCAATCCTGATTGACATTTCCTCAAAGTAACTCTTCTAAAAACACAATCAAACGCCTCTTTTGCCATTGGCCTATGACTAGCAGAAAATATTGCCATTACTCCGAAAACAACCATTGCAATTACACATATCATCTAGCAATACAAGAAGTAAGTTATATAAAAATATTTCTATAATTTATACTTTTCTCTTAACTTAAAAAGTTCATCTTTAAAATCAGACGGATACAATAAATGCTTAGTTTTCAAACCATAGTCTTCACCAAATACATTATCAACCCTACCATGTCCAAAGATAGAATCCATTAATTGTAATAAATCTCTAGCATCTGAAGGTTCTAATTTCTCAGATTCTAACAGCTTTTCAACCCTACCAATCAAGACATCTCTTTTTTTTTGTAAACTATCCAACGCAAATTCTATAGTCATGAAAAACCAATATCTCTCATACTTAAATAATTATCTATAGCTTTAAAAACAATAAATAACTCCAAAAATAAAAATGATTAACCAAGTAGCATTCACAATAGGAAATTTAAGTATAAACTGGTATGGGATTATTTTCGCACTAAGTTTCTTAATAGCAATTCCAATATCAGTAAAGTTAGGAAAACAAAGAAACATCACAAAACAAAATATATACGATTATTTTCTATATTTAATACCAAGCAGCGTAATCGGGGCCAGATTAATGGCAGTCATACTAAATTTCCACCTTTACCAAGATAACTTATTAAAAATATTTTATATATGGGAAGGAGGCATGGCATTCCATGGAGGATTAATTGGAGCAATAATAGGAACTTATTTCTTCTGTAAAAAATACAAAATACATTTTTATGACATAGCCGATATTATTGTAATTCCGGTGGCATTAGGTTTGTCTATAGGTAGAATTGGCAATTTCATAAACCAAGAATTCCCAGGAAGATTTACAACTTTGCCTTGGGGAATAACTTACGAAAACATACAAGGAAAGAGACATCCATCACAAATTTACGAATCAATAAAGAATTTCATAATCTTTTTAATTTTATTAAATTTCTACAAAATAAAAAATCTTAAGAAAGGAACGATTTTTTGGTTTTTCATATTATTATACTCCCTATTCAGATTTTTGGTAGAGTTTGTAAAAGAACAACAATTACTATTCTTAAACTTAACATACGGGCAGTTAATTAGTATACCTCTACTCATTTTAGCAGTAATTATGTTAACAAAAATAGGTAAAAAATGAGTTTAATAGAAAAGATAGAGTTATTTGCAATAGATCCTTTAAGACCTATAAGCGAAGTACTAGACCTTACTAATAATTTTATAGAACCATATTTCAGTCATTATGTTTATGGGGTTTTCCCAACAGAAGTACAACAAAGATATTCAAAATTAAGAGGGATTCCTGAAACTTATCCAACACAACTTTCCTGTGGATTAAATCTAATTTCAAACAGTACAAAATTAATGTTACTTAATGATTTATCAAATTTAATACCTTTCCTAGACAAACCATCAATTCCATTAAAAGGAGTATTCGGTTATGTAATACTAGAATCAATAACAAGGTTAACAATGATGCAAGTTCTAAAAAAACCAATTGGAAGTCCTATAATTAAACTACTTCATCAATTATATACTACAATTAAAAGGGAAACTTTTAAAAAAACAAATGAAGTGTAAAACCTAAAGAAAATTTAGGGGGAATTATAAATTGGTTACAAAAAAATTAAACACATGGAAAATTAGTACCTTTGTACTGATATTATTATTAATCATTGTAGCTGCAACTTCTGGATTCAGTCCAACTTTCACAACTGGAAACTCGGTTGCAGAAACAGCTGTTAATTTTATTAATACAAATCTCCTGCAAGGGGGAGCAACAGCAGAACTAGGAGAAGTTAGTTCGGCTAGTGGAGTATACAAGGCGAATTTAATTATACAAGGACAGCCTGCAGAGGTTTATATAACAAAAGATGGGAAATTAATGTTTTTTCAAGCAATTCCTTTAGAACCCGTAGGGCCTGTAGAAACAGATGAACCAGCACAAAACACAGACCTTCCAGAAGTATCTACAAAATCAGATCTTCCAGAAGTAGAACTTTTTGTAATGAGTCATTGTCCATTTGGAACACAGGCAGAAAAGGGAATTTTACCAGTAGTAAAAACACTGGGAGATAAGATAAATTTTGATCTTAAATTTGTATATTATGCAATGCACCCAACTCAAGGAGAAGTTGAAGAGCAATTAAACCAGTATTGTATACAAAATGAGCAAAACGATAAATTCCTAGACTATCTGGAATGCTTCTTAACAGAAGGAGATGGTGAAAATTGTATTGACGAAATCGGAATTGACAGAGTCATGTTAGAAACATGTACTAGTGCAGCAGATGAAGAGTTTTCAATAACTGCAAATCTAGAAGATACTGATTCATGGCTAAGTGAAAGATTTCCATTATTCAATATACATAAGGAGGATAATGAACTGTATGGCATTGGGGGATCACCAACTTTAGTAATAAATGGTGAAACAATCAGCGGAGCACCTAGAGATCCTGTTTCTTTATTAGAAATAGTCTGTAGCGCATTTAACATAGCTCCAGAAGAATGTCAAACAGAATTTGAATCCGGTGTACCAAGTTCAGGATTTGGATGGGATGAAGCAACGTCAAATAATGTCGCATCTTGCGGCAATTAATTTTTTCTTTTTTAATTATTTTTTAAAATACATTTGATTTGTTAACATTCTAAATTCATAATCCCCTAAATTATTTGGATTTAAGATCTTAATTTCAACACTATCAATTCCATTACTTCTAAATGGGATTCTCAAAATAATCATCCCTTCATTAATTCTAGTTGCATCATAATGAGATTCAGCAATAGATTTAATTTCTGGGCTTGGTTCAACATTAGTACTCAATTCAACACCATTAGAACTACAACCAATAACTCCCAATAAACCAACTAAACTTATTTTAGCTATTCTACTCATAAATAATTAAAATAAAAGAAATATAAAAAGGTTTTTAAAATAAACTTTTAACGCTGGACCAAGAAATTGGCTCAATTTTATTAGCAATTGTACTTCTCAAACCAGCATAGGTATCATAAAAAGCAGGTTCCTTTTCCAAAAATCCAGTAGCTTCCCTCTTCCGATGTAGCTCTACAGCTTTATCCAAACTAATTAGTGCATCTTCAAATCTTCCATCAGCATGTGCTTTGAAAGTATCATCAAATGCAACTTTTTCTTGCCTTTCCATTCTCAATTCAGAAGCATCTTCAAACTTACCAATTAATTCAGCATCTGCACCAAGGCTAGGCAATCTCTCAATTAGTCCTTCTAAGTCCCCATTTTGGAGCAAACCATTAATTTCTTGATTTCTTAAGTCTAAAGCAACAAGCGAATCTGCCATCTCTCTTAATCTAGTAACTCCATCATTCAGAGAAGAATCATAGTTTTCATCCAAAAATTCGATTCCATAAATTCTTTCTCTAACAGCAACTTCACTAAACTTTTGAATATCTAGCAAAGTACCATCTAATTCTTTTTTTAAGTCAGCCATAGGTCCATTAATAATTCCAACATAGATTGAAGTTGCGTTATTTCCAATCTCTGTCCTTAATGAGTTAATAGATTCTCTATCAGATCTCAGAACTCCAGTAGCTTCATTCAAAAGATATTTCTCAAAGTCCAATTGGGCTTGTTCTCTCTGTTCTTCAGTAACTTTGAAAGAAACAGAATTTCCAACCTCTAAAGAATCTGGATTTTTACCTTCTTTAACTAACAAATCGTATGATTGAGACCATGGCTCAAAGGTTTTCCTTTCATCCACCCTATCAAAGTTTTGAACGTCCATAAAATATCCTGTAGCTGTCCAAAGATTTTCTTCTGGCTTTACATTATATTCAGTCAATCCACTTCTTGGATTAACTGGACCAAAATCTGCCCTCATTTCATTCTCTCTTTGTGTTTTTCTTTCTTCAAGAATCGCAACAAGCCTTAAACTATCTCTTTCTACTAAAGCACTCGTAATTCTATTTCCAAGATCCAAATTCAAATCACTATCTGGAAATACTGCTTGTGCACTATCATAATTTGCTTTTGCAAAATCTAAATATCCATTTTCAAATTCATATGAAGCACTTGAAAACAATCCGTTTTCTTTAAGCTCTAAAGCATGATTAGCTCTCTCTGATTTAACTTCCTCTATCTTTCTATCAACACCAACATAGCCTAATCCAAGAGCGGCAGCCAAAACCACCCCTCCAACAATTTTTGTATTTCTTCCCATAATTATCATTCCCCCATGTATAAATTGTAAGAAAATAGAATATCATACAACTTATAAATGTTATCAAAAATTCATTTTTTAGTTAAATTAATTAGATTAAAAATAGCTTTATAAAGGTCTTACTTTCTCAAAAGATTATGACTTGTAGCAGATGTAGAACAAAACCAGTAATAAAACTTCCAAATAGTAATATCTCTCTTTGTAAAACTTGTTTTTTAAAATATTTTGAAAGAAAAGTCAGAAAAACAATAAGACAATATAAATTATTCAAAAAGGGACAACATATTGGCATAGCAGTTTCTGGGGGAAAAGATTCAATAACAACCTTATATGTTCTAAACAAAATAACAAAACCACAAAGAACAACTAAACTAACCGCAATAGCAATAGATGAAGGAATAAAAGGATACAGAGATGAAACACTAAAATTTGCTAAAAAAGTTTGTAAAGAACTAAAAATTCCACTTGAAACAACCTCGTACAAAAAAGAATTTGGAAAAACATTAGATCAAATCTTGAAAAAGAATGATATTAAACCTTGTACAGTTTGTGGAGTATTTAGAAGATACCTATTAAATAAACTAGCACAAAAACTAAAATTAGATATAATAGCAACTGGACATAATTTAGATGATGAAGCACAATCAATATTAATGAATCAATTTAAAAATAATATTACTGCATCTGCAAGACTTGGTCCAATAACTGGGATAAAATCAGATAAAAAATTTATAAGAAGAATAAAACCGCTATACTTTCTAACAGAAAAAGAAATCATGACTTATGCATACTTAAAAAATCTTGCAACTAAATATGATGAATGTCCTTACGCAAAAGATTCATATCGTGACGAAATGAGAACCCTAATAAATAATTTTGATAGAAAATATCCCTCTTCAAAGCATTCAATAATAAATTCATTCATAGAAATACTTCCTTTACTAAAGAAAAATCACAAAAAAACAGATATAAACTACTGTAAATCCTGTGGTGAACCAACATCTCAAGAAGAATGCAAAACATGTAAATTAATTAGGGAAATAAAATGAAAATAATAGCAATAGATGAAAGAAATGATATAGAAAAGAGATTAGATGTAGCTTCAATAATAGAAGCAGCAAATAAACTAAACATAAACCTCGAGGAAGTAATAATAACTAAAAACAACGAATTAGTAACAGAAAAAGCAAAAATAAAAGAAAACGACGAAATAAAATTTCTTTCTGTAATTTCTGGAGGATAAAAAAGTTTATAAGGAAAAAACACCTACCTGCCATATGGCATTAAAAGAATTATTATTTGCAGCAGGAATTTTAACAGCAACATCCACATATGCGGTTCAACCAGAATTTGGTTGGGGATTATATAGTGAAATAAGTTCTGGAAGCAAAGAAAAACCTCTTGATTTTGAAACAAATGGACAATTATCTTTAAAGGTACCATACGGAATAAAAATCTCTGGACTTGTTGGAGTAAGGTTGGATCAAAGTTTACCAAACCCGGGAGAACCCCTAATTGGATTTGGAGCAGGTTTAGAAAAGAAGTTAGGTAGTTTTCTCATTGGGGCAGAGGCAAGTAGATTTAATTCACATATTCAAAGATATAAAACAATAATAGAAACTGGGCAAGAAAAAACAATAATAGAAACTAAAGATCTAACCCTTTTCAAGTTATATGTAGCAAAAAGAATCCTTTCCAAAGAAAAAACAAAAGCAGACATAGTTTTGTCTTTTATGAGAGTAGACGGAGAATTCACAAATCAATCCCTATACGGAGAGTATACAGAACCAAACTCAGAAGATTATAAAATAGGTTTGGGATTTAGAATTTCTAAATAAAAAACCAACAATAATTTATTACTTCCCAAAAAGCTTTAGAAGTATTTCCTCTGGACCAAGATCATACCCAGAAAGTAATCCCATTGACAAAAGGATTAAAAATATTAAAATTAAAATAAGTATTATTGTTAATATTTTCATAATAATAAAATAATTATTTAAGTTTATATCTCTTTGCATAAACTCTAATTAAAATACTAAACCAATAACTTTTTAAACAATTTAAAATAAAATAACAACAATGGACCTCTTAAATAAGATAAAATCAATTTTATTCGAACCTAAAAAATTCTTCACAAAATTAAAAAAAGAAAAAGGAGTAAAGAGTGCTTTCAAGTATCTAATAATTGTTGCATTATTTTCAACAGTTTTAACATTCATAATGTCTTTAATTTATACTCCCGTAGAAACCGGAATTTTAGAAGAATTTATTGGTCAAGAGATTTCAACAGAAGAATCATCTTTTACATATTTAGATGCTATTATCAGCTATTTAGCAATATTAATATTCAGTTTTGTAGCAGCAGGAATCTTACATCTATGGATAAAATTATTTAGGGGAAAGGCCATATATGAAAAAACATATCAATTATATGTATATGGATCAACACCAGCATTATTATTTTCATGGATTCCTTTCATAGGTGGATTTGCATGGATATATGATTTAATCCTACTAGTAACTGGAACAGTAATAATCCATAAAATCTCAAGAACAAGATCATTGCTGATTTATTTAATACCTTTAATAATAACAATGATACTACTTACAATCGCAGCAATCTTAATAACTGCCCTCTCTGCAACCCAGGTATAAACTATCACGTAACTTCTAACAATACATCATTATTCCCATCCACAAAACTTTCTTCTTCAATATATTCCAGATCATACTTCATATTCCATCATCTCCCCAAGATCAGCCACTTCACGGTATTCTTCCCAATGTCTAATTCTCAATTCCTTAAGCATTAAATCCAAATTATCCATAAATATCACCACCTTTCTATTTTTTAGAAATTTATTTATAAATGCCTTATTAAACAGAAATCAGAATTGATATAGAGAAAAAGAATCCATAAACCTTAAAAACAAACCATCATTTACCAAAACAATGGTTTCACTTGGATATTGTCCAGAATGGTTCTTTCATCAGAGTATAGGGCTCGAATTAGTCTTTGCTGTAATTACTCTTTTAGTTGCAATCTTCTCTTTTAAAATATATAACCTATCAAAAGAGAAAAAAGCCATCTGGTTTGGAACAGGTTTCTTATTATTCTCAATTTCATATTTCATACAGTCAATTCTCAACGTTGGAATCTTATATAGGGTTAGCGAAACAATACAATTAGTTCAACAAGCAAGCAATGTGATAAATTTAGGTCTAACAGCCTTACACTTACACATGATTTTAATGATAACCGGTTTAGTAATATTAACACACACCAGCCTTAAAGAGAAAAGCTTGAGAAATTTCTTATTATTATTAGCAGTAACAATAACTCCAATATATTTTAGTCAAAACGCAGTATTTCTATTCTTCGTAATATCTTCAATTCTGTTAGGTTTCTTAACCTTGACATACTTATTAAATTACACAGCAAATAAAAAATTCAACACTTACTTGGTCTTTTCAGCATTTTTATTATTATTTTTAAGTAATATTCATTTTGTATTTTCATTTACAGATAAAATATTTTATGTTATAGCACACTACTTTGAATTATTTTCATACTTATTAATATTAACAAACTTAATATTGGTGTTAAAGAAATGAGCAAAAAAAGAGATAGACTTCGAGTCATCTTTGATATACTTGATGTCATCAGGGAAAAGGGAGAAACAATTAAGCCCACTCATATATTGTATAAGTCAAATTTATCTCATCAGATGATGCAACAATATCTTAATGAGTTAATAGGAAAGGGTTTTCTAATAGAAAGAGTTACAGAAAAAGGAAAAAATTATTCATTAACAGAAAAAGGTTTTAATTATTTAAAAGAATACAACAAAATAACTAGTTTTATAGAATCATTTGGATTGAATTAATTCAACTATTTACCGCAAACTTCTTCTTTAATTTTCCCATCCAAATAATCAAAATTACCAGAACAAGCCTTACACTCTTTTCTCTTTTCAACCTTTATTTTATTAAAATCATTCTTTCCCAAGCTAACATAAATCAAATCTTCTTCAGCTTTTTTACCAATCAATAATTTAATAGCTTCATTAACTTGTAAACTACTTACCAAAGAACTAACTCCATTCAAAACACCTAAAGTCTCACAAGAATCTATTGATCTCAATCCAGAAAAAATACAACCATAACATGGCCTTTTAGGAGAATAAACATAAATATATCCTTTTTCTTGAATAGCAGAAGCAAAAACACAATTTATTTTATTTTTAACACAAAAATCATTTAACAAAAATCTAGTTTGCATATTATCTGTACAATCTAGAATTAAATCCACTTTGTTTAACTTTTTAATATTATTTGCAGTTAAGCTCATAAAATATTCTTTTATAGAAACATTGGGATTAACTTCCTTAAGATATCTCTTAGCAACTTTAACTTTAGGTTTATTAACATCATCTAACTTATACAAGTGTTGCCTTTGTAAATTAGACATTTCAATAAAATCATTATCAAAAAGAATTAATTTTTTTACTCCAGATCTAACTAATAACTCAGAACTTAAACTACCTAAAGCTCCAACTCCAATTATAGCAACTTTACTTTTTTCCAGTTGTTTTTGAGCTTTTTTTCCAATAACTAACTCTTGTCTTGAATAATCCATAAATCAGAATATATAAATACAAATAAAAAGCTTTGGAATTGAATAATATTATATTCCCGCCATATTTATAAAAAAACTACATTTTTATAAATCACCAAAACATAATAAGCACAATATAAAATGAAAAAAAATATAATCACTGAATTAAAACACCATGCTCCTTTTACCATATTTGGTGCCCTTACTGGGGTGGTTCTTATGTTAATTTTTTATAGAATCCCATCAGAAATTGCACATAATATCTTTTATGTTTTACATCCAATGCACATCATCCTAAGTGCTATCGTTACAGCATCAATGTATAAAATTTATGCTAAAAAAGTTAATCCATTACTTCTGATATTAATAGGATATGTTGGATCGGTAGGTATAGCTACCCTTAGTGATTCGATTATTCCATACCTTGGAGAAATATTACTTGATTTACCAAACAAAGGACTCCACCTAGGATTTATAGAAAAATGGTGGCTAGTAAATCCATTAGCATTTTTAGGAATTGCAATAGCCTATTTTAATCCAAAAACAAAGTTTCCCCATGCCGGACATGTTCTATTAAGCACATGGGCATCATTATTCCATATCATTATGGCCTTAGGAGGAGTAATAACATTCTCATTGGCTACGGGGGTATTTATTTTTCTATTTATTGCTGTTTTAATCCCATGTTGCTTAAGTGACATTATATTTCCGCTCTTGTTTGTAAAATCCAAAAAAAGATTAATAGAAAAAAATATATGAGCCCGGGGAGATTTGAACTCCCGACCCCCGCCTTGTAAGGGCGATGCGCTACCAGACTACGCCACAGGCTCATAACAAAAAAGACCAAATCTAATTTTAAAAACCTTTCTATTTATTCAAAATAATAATATTTCCTCTACCTTTTTTAATCCGTCTAATTTTCTTATCATGAACTAACTCAGAAATAATTAAACTTGTTTTGGCTTCACCTAAACCCAAATTCTTTCTAATTTCTTTTTGGGTTGTCCTGCCATCAGATTTTTTAATAAATTCAAGAACATCATCTGCTTCATCTCTATCAAATTTCTTTTCTTTAGGTTTTTTCTTTTTTATATAAAAAAAGAGTAAAATAACCAAAATCAAAGCACCAATAATCCAATAGATATAATTATTACTCCCATCATTATCATCAAAGTCAAAATCTTCAACTAATTCATCATCAAAATTAGGAAAAAGAATTAAATCCAAAACAAAATCTCCTTCTTCAATAATACTGACTTCTTCAGTTGTACTTGCAATCAATTCATCTCCAATATAATAATTAGCAATCAATGTATAATCCCCAGGATTTAGCTCAAAAGAATATACTCCTCCGGAAGCAATCATGCTCTGCTTTGGTTGTGAATTTATTTCAACAATAACATCTTCAACAACATCAAAATCGATGTTATAAACCGTTCCATGTAAAGTTGTCGCACTAACAAAAGGGATACAAAACAAGAAAACAAAGAAAATAAACCATTTCATAAATTACCTCTAAAAACACAAATTTAAAAGCTTTACGAAAAATTAAAGCTTCCTAAAGCTTCTAAAGTATAATAAAAAAAGTTTCTTTATAAATAAAATAACCCATTTAACTTTATCAAAATCACAATCGGAGGATTAAAAATGAAAAAAATATTAGCAATAATGGTGCTCGTACTGTTTTTAGGCAGTTCACTTCCGCTCATAGAAGCAAGACCAACACAAAGTCTAACTAGAACGATGCCAGAATTAGTACAAGAACACAACATAGTAAAAGAAAAATATCAAGAAACAAAAACTGAATGGGAAACTGCCAGGAATAGTTATATGGCAATAAAACCAACTCTAACTAATAATCAAAACAGTTTAACTTCTTCAAGTAATGTTAACATAGTAAAAAACTTTCTAACAAGAACATTAGAAAGAATGGAAAGACATCTTGAAATTATAGAAAGCTGGTTGAATAGGGTAATTACAGATAAAGAACAATATAAAGAACTTACAGAAGAATTAGATAGCTATAAGGAACAAATAAATAAATATAAAGAAGATGTTGCAAACGCAAACACAATTCAAGAATTAAGAGAAATTTCTTCAGAAATTAAAGAGTTCTGGAAAGATGTAAGAGAGAAATTAAAAAAATACACGGAAATAATCTTAATAGAAAAAGTTGGAGATGCAATAGAAAGAACAGAGGCACTATCTGAAAAACTACACAAAAAAATAGATTCTTTAGATCAAAACAACAAACAAGTTTCAGAAATGCAAGATATATTATCAGAGATGGATGAAAATATAGGATTTGCTAAAGAAAAATACAATGATGCACTTGATCTATACAATCAAGAACAAAACGCAATAAGTCTTGTGGGAAACTTGGACAACATAAGAAATCTATTAAAAGAAGCAAGGGAATATTTGGGTGAAGCACATAGAAATGTATCTGTATTGGTAAAATTATACAGAGAATATCTTGGTGAATTTCCTACATTAACAGCAACACAAATCACACAAACTAACTAAAAATGAAAACGGCAATAATAGCTTTACTATTAGCAACTGTGCTCATTTCAAGTTGTACATTGTTTGAAACAATTAGTGGCGGTGTTGATAATAGCGAAGATACAACAGATGACAATTTAGATGCAGAAGACAATATAGTAAAAGAGATAGATGAAATAGAATCAGAAATTATAGATGACATAAATCTAGATGAACTAGATTTTTAATTTTTGTTTCCTGATGCGGAGAATATATATGGCTTAAACACCTCTTCTTCCTCTTCTCCAATTCAGGAACTACTGATTATCAACAAAACCTTTAAAAAGGATGGGCTTTCCTTTAAAAATAGAATGAATCCGCCACCATTTTTACCCAATCAAATGCCTTCTCCTGAAGAACAAGAAAAAATCAAAGAAAAAGTTAAAAAAATCAAAGACAAGGCAGAAAAATTCAAAGAAAAAATTCTAAAAACTCATAAAAAACAAATTTTGGGAGTAGCTTTGCTTCCACCAAAAAAAGAAGAATCAACTCCAAAAGGAATTCCAGCAGATCCACTAAAAAAAGATAAACAAAAAATTAACGTTCTTATACTCTTAGATGACTCAAAATCAGAATTTCAGCCAGATTTTAAACTAAGAGACAAAATATTCAAAGAATTAGAAAAAACAGACAATGAAATTTATCCAGAAGTATATACCGTTTCTGAAGTAAAAGAAACATTATTTGATTCAAAATATGAAATTCTTCAAATGATAGCAATGTCAGCCATATTATATGATCCCATGGATGTTTTGGGTGCTTTAAAAATCTCAGAAGTTCACAAAAGCATGGTACTACAAAAATTTGAGAAGTACATTGTTAGCTATGTTGCAGCAGGTTCTTTATTTAGAGGAGAAAAATCCAACGATATTGATGTTTATGTAGTAATTGATGACACAGATGTCAGAAGAATGACTCGTGTTGAATTAAGAGACAAACTAAGGTCTTTAATTATAAGTCAGGGTTTTGAGGCAGCAGCTATAACTGGAGTAAAAAAAGACTTTCACGTTCAAATCTATATATTAACTGATTTCTGGGAATCTATAAAGGATGCTCACCCAGTTATTTTTACATTATTAAGAGATGGCGTTCCAATTTATGATAGGGGAGTTTTTACACCATGGAGACTTTTATTAAATATGGGGCGTATTAGACCCTCTCCAGAAGCAATAGACATGCAGATGGATATGGGAGAAAAGTTACTAGAAAGAGCAAAGAAAAAATTATTAATGATTGCAGGGGAAGACTTATACTACGGAATATTAAATCCGTCACAAGCCGCACTTATGTTATACGGAGTTTCACCTCCAACACCAAAAGAAACTGTTAAACTACTAGAGGAAGTTTTTGTTAAAAAAGAAAAAATCCTAGAACAAAAATATGTAGATACATTAGAAAAAATCAGAGTTTTCTTCAAAAAGATAGAGCACGGAAAGGTAAAAGAGATTAAAGGGGCAGAAATAGACCAATTACTAATTGATGCTGAAGATTACTTAAAAAGAATAAAAAAACTATTCAAACAAATTGAAAGAAAAACAGAAAAAGAATCCTTTACAGAATTATATAAAAATCTAGAAAAAAGCATTGGAGATATACTAAAAACAGAGGGTATTAAATATACAAAATTAGAATTAGGATTCAAAAAATTCTGTCAAAAAGAAAATTTACCAGAAACACTAGTAAATAACCTAAAGTCATTCGTAAATGCAAATAAAGACTTCAAAGCTAAAAAACTAATCAAGGCAGAATCTGATAAAATAAAGAGAGAGATTAGGACTTTCCTAAGAGCAGTTGTTGAACACTCACAAAGGAAAAAATTCTTAGGTGTAGAAAGAGCAAAATTAAAATTCAAAAATAAAGACAAATTTGGAGAGGTTTTACTATTAAAAGATCAAGCATTCATAATTAAAGATTTAAAACAAAAAGATAAAATCAAAAAAGCAGTAATAGAAAAAGGCAGATTAAAAGAGGTTAAGGATTCTACAAGAGATGAATTGGACAAAACATTACTTGATGTAGAAGTGCCACAATCTATTTCTCTAACACCGGGTTTATTTGAAGATTTGAAAAAAATAGTTGGTAAAGATATCGAGCTGTTGCTGTAGAAACTTTTATAAACCAAACATCGCCACAAATTCTTAATATGGAAGGTACAATTATCAATTATAGGGGAAGTCATAAAACTCAACATCCTAATCAGATGATCATTAAAGTAAAAGATATAGAAACTAAAGAGAAAGCTAAAGAAATTTTAAAAAAAACAGTAATTTGGGTAACACCAACAAAAAAAGAAATTAAAGGTACAATAACAAAAGAACACGGCAACAAAGGCGCCGTAAGAGTAAAGTTTGAAAAAGGCCTTCCAGGTCAAGCTATTGGAACAAAAGTTAAAATAGAATAAAAATGGCACAATTAAGAAAGGCAAATGCATACAAAAAATTAACTCGTGCATATACTAGAAAATCAAAATATAAGAAAAAAGGATTCATAAAAGTAGTTCCAACTTCAAAAGTCATTAAATTCCATATGGGAGACTTAAATAAAGAATTCCCAAAAACAATAAAAATGATTTCTAAAGGAACTTTTCAAATAAGACATAACGCAATAGAGTCATGCAGAACCTTAGTTAACAGACAATTATCAAAAAGATTTGGAAGTAAAGGTTACAGATTTATAATAAATCAATTTCCACATCATGTTCTTAGAGAAAATAAAATGCTTACGGGTGCAGGGGCAGATAGAATGCAATCTGGAATGAAACACTCATTTGGAAAAGCAATGGGAACTGCAGCTCAACTAAAACCTGGAAAAACAATATTTACAGTAAAAGTAAATGAAGCAGATGTAGATTTTGCAAAAAAAGCATTATCAAAAGCAAAAACAAGAATTCCGGGTAAAATTAGAATTGAAATAAGTTAAAAACTTTTTAACAATTTTTATTAACAATTATATTAAAAAGATGGAAATTGCACAAATATTGGGGTGGATTGCCACATTTTTATTTTCAATAATGATAATCCCCCAAATGATTAAGACAATCAAATCAAAAGATACAAATGGGGTAAGTTTGCTTCTTTTTATAATATTTTTAATTGCTAACATAATTGCTCTAACTTATGCTATAATGATTTCACAATCCCCATTAATAATTAAATATGCTATAGCCATTGTAACCACGCTTGCATATATTATAATATTTTTATATTATTATTCAAAGAAGAAAAAGAGACAAGAATTTCTATCAAAGTTAGAATTGAAATAAGTTATTAGTTCCCATTTAGCTAAATAAAAGACCAACAAAACATTTATATAACTTCATTCAATTCTTAAATTAAAAAGAGGTAAAAAATGTCAAATATATTATGGTTAAATGAAATTTCCAAAGATTCCATAAACCAAGCAGGTGGAAAAGGAGCTAACCTAGGAGAAATGTTCAATAACAATTTTCCAGTTCCAAAAGCATTTGTAGTAACAGCAGATGCATACAAAGAGTTCCTACAAAGCACAGGAATCCAAGAACAAATAAATAAAATTCTAGAGCAATTAGATGTAAACAACACAGAACAATTAAAAGAGACTTCAGAAAAAATTCAAAATATCGTCCTATCAATGAGTATTCCAGAAGAACTAAAAAGAGATATTGCAAAATCCTATACTGACTTAAATGTCAATCATGATTTAATAAATAAGGCACCACAGGCCCTACATCTAATAAAAGCAGGGAGAGATAACCCATTCGTAGCAGTAAGGTCAAGTGCAACAGCAGAAGATCTTCCAACTGCATCCTTCGCTGGACAGCAAGAAACCTTCCTAAATGTAAAGGGGTCTGAACAGGTTCTACAAGCAGTACATCAATGTTGGGCATCATTATACACTTCAAGAGCAATTTTCTACAGAGAGAAAAACAATTTCAAACATGAAAAAGTGCTCATAGCAGTAGTAGTCCAAAAAATGATTAACTCAGATAAAGCTGGAGTGATGTTTTCCATAAATCCAAATACAAACGAAGAAGAAGTATTAATTGAAGCATCTTACGGATTAGGAGATGCAGTAGTTTCAGGTTCAATATCTCCAGACCAATACATAATAGACAAAAAAGACAGAAGAATAAAAGATACAAAGGTAAATAAAAAAGAGTGGATGCTATACAGAGATAGCAATACTGGAAGAACAACAAAAAGAATTCTAAATGATGAAAAGGCAAATTCACAAGTACTAACTGATGAAGAAATAAACAAATTAACCATACTTGCCCTAAATGTAGAAGACTATTACAAAAAACCACAGGATATGGAATTTGCAATTGAAGGACAAAATTTATACTTAATACAAACTAGACCAATAACAACTATAGAAAAAATTGAAGAAAAAACTAAAGAAGTAACAGAAGAAAACAAAGGAAATGAAATTTTATCTGGAATTCCTGCCTCGCCAGGAATGGGCTCAGGAACTGTAAAAATAGTTGATTCTATGGATAGTTTATCAAAAATAGAACAAGGAGATGTTTTAGTAGCAAAAATGACAAATCCAGATTATGTTTCAGCAATGCAAAAAGCATCCGCTATAGTAACAGATGAAGGAGGAACTTCTTCTCACGCAGCAATAGTTTCTAGAGAAATGGGAATACCTGCAATAGTTGGAACAAAAGAAGCCACTACAAAACTTTCAGAAGGGCAAGGAATAACAGTAGATGGAACAAAAGGAAAAGTTTACGAAGGTCTAACAGAAATTAAAAAAGAACCTACTTTTGAGATTCCAACAGAAATTCCAGAAACAAAAACAAAAATTAAAGTAAATTTAGACATAGCGGAAATGGCAGAAAAAGCCTCGATGTTAAAACCAGACGGTATAGGATTATTAAGAATTGAATTCATGATAGCAGATTCAAAAATTCACCCAATGAAATATATAAAAGAAAACAGGGATGAAGAATACACACAATTATTAGTAAGAGAGATTGAAAAAGTAGTACAACATTTCAAAGAAAAACCAGCATGGATTAGAACCTCCGACATAAGAACAGACGAGTATAGAAACTTAGACGGTGGAGAAAGTGAACCACATGAGTCAAATCCAATGATGGGAATTCATGGAATAAGAAAAGGATTGAGAGAACCAAGATTACTAAAAGCAGAATTAAAAGCAATAAAAATTCTAAGAGAAAAAGGATATAATAATTTAGCTGTAATGCTTCCTATGGTTTCACATCTAGAACAGATAGAAAAAACAAAAGAAATTCTAAATGAGTTAAACATGAACGAAATTAAATTAGGTGTTATGATTGAAACTCCAGCAGCCTGTTTCATAATTCATGAGATATGTAAAGATGATAGAATAAAATTTGTAAGTATAGGGTCAAATGATCTAACACAATTTACATTAGGAGTAGATAGAAATAACGCAGAAGTTCAAGATTTATACAATGAAATGCACCCTTCCGTTTTAAGATTAATAAAAAAGGTTGTAAAAACTGCTCAAAATTATGATGTAGAAGCAAGTATTTGTGGTCAAGCAGGAAGCAATGAAAATATGGCAAAATATTTAACAGAAATAGGTATTAATTCTATATCAGTAAATCTAGATTCTGTAAATAAAATAAGAAGCTTAGTAGCCGAAATTGAGGGTTCTGAACCTTCTAAACAGCAATAGTAAGCTTTATATATTAGTAATTACAGTAAAGTAGTAACAAAAGGAGATACAAAATGGCTGAAACACAACCAAAAGAACTAACATTAAAAGACTATATAGGTCAATATGACTTACTAGGTAATGCAGATAAAGATCTTCAACGTAATCCTTGGGATGGAGATTTAAGAAGTAATCTTGGAGCAAAATTAAGAAAAGATGAAAAATATTTTTGGAATACGACTGCAGATTCAGTAAGTAGAGAAATTCAAAATGACAGAACTCTTGTTCAAAACGTAATTTTAGGACAAGTAGATGATAATTTAGAAGATATCTTGGCAACCGGAACAGAAGGGTTTGATTTTCAAAAAACAACTGGCCTTTTAGTATATATGGCTCAGAATTCACTACCCGATGTAAGAGACCCAGAAAACAAATCAAGATATGAAATATTACATGAACAAATATACCAAGCAACTAAAGTCTTGGAAGCTAGAAAAGACAACCCGGAAGAGGCTAAGGAAATCATGAGAGAAACCTTAAGACAAATTCATGGGAATTCAATTGACAGAATGGCAGTAAATCAACCTCATTTCGTTGAAGGATTATATGCTAGCTTTGTAGAAACAGCAACTGAACAATTTGTAAGTGAATTTATGTATAAAGCAAAAGGAAAAGAAGGAACTTACAAAATGGCAGAAGTATCAAACTACTTGAAAAGAACAATTAAGGGTTCAGATGCAGAAACAAAAATAGACTTAGTTAAAGGGTTAGTTTAAAAAAACTAACTTTCTTTTTTTTCTACTTTTATTATTTTCTTATTCTCAATTAATTTAGAAGTTATTCCTCTCATAACCTTCTCAAATTCTTCAGCCTTACCAAGATATTTATCAATTTCTTTACCTTGCAAATATTTAACATTACCATGCATCACATCATGAGCTAATTCATACATTTCTTTAAACCAATCAACATATCTTCCATTCAACATTTTTCTTTTAACAAAAATACTTTCTAACAATTCAGATATATGTTCTGGACTTGGTGGAACATAGCCTGCGGCCATCAAAGCAGCATGAGAACTATCTACCATACTCCAATAAACATTTTCTATTGAAGCAACAATATTCATTTTTGCTTTGGCCAAATGCATTGGGCTTCTCCTTAAAGTAACAAAAATAGATTCTGCAGTTGGTCTTATTTTACCCTTAGCCAATAAAACCTTCAAGGGATTAAAAAAACCACCATGATCAATTAAAGTTTCACCGTATCTTAACATATTTATAACGGTTGGTTCACCAACTCTAACTTCTTCCATAAATGTAGATAAAGTAACGGTAGTTAAGTGTAATTCTTTATTATATTTTTGTTCAGATAACAATTCACCCAACTCTTGTCTATACCACGCAATTAATTCTTGATCCCAATCAATAACACAATCATCAATAATAATAACTATATCTATATCACTCCCTTTTGTTGCTTCTCCCCTAGCAGAACTTCCAAACAAAACAACAGATTTTATTACTTCCTTAAATTTTTTATATGCCTTCACAGCAAAATCATAAGCAATATCTTTATCGGTTTCAAACTTTTTAGTAGAAATTTTCCTTTTGACAGGAACCTTTTTTTTCTTAGTTACTTTTTTCTTTTTTGCAGGCAAAATACCACCCCTCAATTTATTTTAATTTTCTCTATTTAAAAATTTATTGATTAGCAAACCTTCCTTTATCTCCGCCCTCTCCTTGCCCACCTAACTCTTTAGGCAACATGGAAAATCCTCCGCCACTCATTTTGAAATGTTGATCTGGCAAAGTATCTCCAAATCCAAACATATATGACGAATAAACATCTCTAACCTCCGTCCAACTAGGTCCATTATCATAAGAATAAAATGGGCTATTTAATCCTTCCGACTCAACGGCATACGGGACAGGACTCACTTTAAACTGGTTAATCATTCCACCAGCTTCAACAACAGCGGGTCCTGTATACTTTTTACCTTGTGCTTTTTCAATGGCTTCTACCTGTCCTTTTATTGGGACATTCCCCATTCCTGGAGCCAAATGAGTATCTCCATATCCAAAATTATCAGTAAGGTGTAAATGCTTAACATGTTTTCCAATTTTTTTAGCTTCTTCTACAATCTCTTTTTCAGTATATCCATATTTTCTTAACATATTAATATGCCCAACATCCCAAGTAACTCCTAGATTTTTCTCTGCTATTTTCCTGGCCTTTGACATACTAAACCCTTTTTCTTCAGCTATTTTTTCAGCAAATTGTTCCTTGGAATTTACAATCATTTTCTTCAAAGAATCAGCTCTAGATAAAGTCCACTCTGGAAAAACATTTTCTGCAACAACCAAAGGCATCTTATCTCCAAACTTTTTATAAGCATGAAAAGCAACATTAGCAAAAGTTTCGGCTGCTTTCTCCTGAGCAACATCATCTATGGGTCTAAATATTTCTGGAGTTTGTAAATCAATCAAAGAATTAGATATCAATTCAGGAGTAATCCTATGTTTAATTTTATCTATGACTTCCCTTTCCATATCGTCTTGCATTTCTATAATATGCGGAGTCATCTCTCCCCTAGTCATATTCTTCTTATTATCTCTTATCCACCCATTTATTTTTCCAAAATGCTCATGTTCTATTTTGCTCTGCTTTTGAAAATTTGTAGTTAATTCTTTTAATTCATCTTCTTTATCTTCATATTCTTTTTTCTCTCTTTCAGATTTTCCTTCAGAAGTATATCCTTTTTTATAAGTATTATAAACATCATTCAAATGGGAAAACAAATATTGATCATACTGTTTTTTCTGTTCCTCATATCTCTGATCGGTTTTTTGCAAATATTCTAATTTTTGGATCTCTTTTTTATTTAACTGTCCACCAGTCTGCTTATGTCTCTGTTCTAGTTGTGCCAATTCTAATCCCTCATCACTATCATATCTCCAATCCCTTCTTAGTCTCTCTGTTTCCTCTTTATTTTTCATCAAACTAAGAAAATTCATTTTTTGTTGTTCCCAATTACTTTCATTTAAATTTTTCAATCTTCTATTAACATCCATGGTTTCCTTACCTTGTAACCATTCCACTTCTTCATGAGTTATTTGTTGAATTTGTCCAGTTTCGGTATTAACAACACTCATCATCTGTTTTGGGTTAAGTAAATCTATTCCCCTTTTCTTAGCTTCCTCAATTTCCTTTTCAGTCAAATTCTCTTTTTTCTTATCCCAAATTGCTGCAGCAACTCCTCCTCCAGATGCATGAATGTTTACTGGTATATTTCCATCAGGATCCAATTTATGAGCTCTTTCAACAGCATCCATAAACTCTTGTTCTGACATTTTTCTTTGATGTTCACTCCATCCTTGTTGAGTAAATCCTGCAGGATCTGATTGAGCGGGTGCATGAACAGATAATTTACTTTCTGTTAACTTTGCCATTCTTCTCATTTCATCCAGGTGTTGAGAAGGAATAGAATCAAAAACATCTTGACTTAGGGCACCAATTTCTACATTCTTTACACCTTCATTTAATCTCATTCCAAGCTCACCAATTTGATTGGCGGTTTGAGGATTAGTACTCCAACTTAAATTACCAAAATGCATAGAAAACTCATTATCCATTCCATTTCTATATCCATCATGAAATCTATCTACCATGTAATCATCCTGTGTGCTTTCTTAAAAATCTCATATAAAGTAAAGCATCTGGATTTAACCAAATTTTCAACTTCATTCGAAACCTTTTTTTCTTCATATTTTCCAGCTTTTTTCTTAGAAAATCCAGCAACCTTTCCAAGAACATCTCCAAATTTTCCAAGGTCTTTAAACCCCTTACCTAAAGAAGCAAAAAAATCATCGTCTTTTTTCTTTTCCTCTTTTTTTGGATAAATATAAGTATCCAAATCTTCTTGCAATTGTTTTAAACTAAACTCAGTAAGTTCTTCAACAAGTGCCATATCTTCATAAACCTCTTGAGCATATAGATCATCTAGGTCTTCTTGGGTAAAAACATAAGCTCTAAACCAAACATCTATTGTTCCCATATGAGCAAAATGTTGGCTTTGTCCTTGTCTAACTACTTGTGGTGCTGTCCTATAATGAAATTCTGTTTCTAAACATGCAAAGTATTTTTTCTTAAATTCTAACTCCTTATAGGAAGGATGTGCATCTTTTGGGTCAAACTCTTTCTTCCCCATCAGTTTTAATTCCATTTTCATATTATCAAACGCAGTAACCATGTCTGGGCTTGGCAATCCCGCTTTAGTCTTGAACTCTTTCATTCCCAACTTTTGAGCAGCTCTCAAATAAGGTCTTGCCCAGGTGGTATACAATTTTAAACTATCAACTTGTGCTCTCAAATAATTCTTTTCAATATCATACCTTTTTCTTAATTCTTTTTCACTAGCTCCTCTCCAATTCTTATATTCTTCATATTTTTTCTTAATAATAATTTTAACTCTTTTATTCAAATCCATATTATTTACATCTTTAACTGACTTGGCTTGCATAAATGCATCTCTCAACGTAACAAAATTTAAATCCCCCCTAGTCATTTGATTGATACTTCCCAATCCAGTTTTAACGTCCACCTGGTCCATCCAGATGCCTCTTAAAGAGTATTCTCCTGCCTCACTAACATCTGACTTCTTAGAGTTAGCATCATCATACGCCTGCAATCTCATATCAAATTCTTTTAAATCATAAATCAGATTAATAATTGTCCTCAAAACCGCGTTAACAGTTTCTAAGATTTTCATCCCTCTTTCCTGCATAACTGTTGCTCTTGAACCTAATTCTCCAAAAAATCCTCCTCCAGCACTAGCTTCAAAATCCTCTCCAACTTTATCTACTTCAAAACCAATACCTGAAGGAAAATCTGCCCTCATAAAATCTAAAGTCCAAAAGTAAACTGGTTCTAATGTGCTTGAAAAAGTATCATAAATAATATGGTATTCAACAGGTTTCCCACTATCAAACTTTGAAATACCTTTCTCTTTAATTAGTTTTATTAATTTCTCTCTTTTTTCCTGTTTTTCTTTAAAAGGAATATCTTCATTCTTAAGTTCCTTCCTAAGAGAGATGATACTATCATCCATACTAAAAATCTGGTTTAAATGTATTTAAAGATTTCTATCAACAAAACCTTTTTAACCTTTCAAAAAATAACTAAACTATGAAAAAATTCCTCATGATTTCGGCCCTTATAGTTATTCTAGACCAAATAACCAAGTTTTTACTAACTGACAAACATTTTTGGTTAATTAACTATGTAACTAATACTGGGGCAGCCTTTTCACTATTTCAAAATCAAATAGTCCTATTAACAATAATTTCCTTTTTGGTAGCAATTTTCATATTTTTCCTAGCAAGAAAAGAAGTAAAACTACAAACTCCTTTGGCTTTTATTTTTGGAGGGACAATTGGAAACTTAATAGATCGGTTTTTTTTAGGGTACGTCAGAGATTTTATTGATTTACAAATCTGGCCAATATTTAATGTAGCGGATTCATTCAATGTAATTGGTGTTTTAATTATAGTTTACTTGGTTCTAAAGGAAAAGGTTTAAATATCAACTAAACAAAAACAAACTTATGAACAAATTGGATCTAATAAAAAGAAATACAGAAGAGATTATTACAGAAGAAAAACTAAAAACCCTTCTAAAAAAGAAAAATCCTAGAGTTTATTGTGGGTATGAACCTTCTGGAGAAATACATCTAGGACACCTGGTAACAATAACTAAATTATTAGACTTGCAAGAAGCAGGATTCCAAGTAGTCATCCTATTTGCCGATTATCACGCATTTCTAAATCAAAAAGGAGATTGGAAATTTATAAACGAACAAGTAAAACATTGGAAAAAAGGTTTCAAAGCAGCAGGACTAACAAAAGCTGAATTCGTAGTTGGAAGTTCATTTCAAACAAAGAAAGAATACCAAGAAGATGTTCTAAAATTATCTTCATCAATAACAATTAACAGAGCTTTAAGAAGCATGCAACAAGTAGCAAGAGATATAGAAAACGCAAAAGTTTCACAAGTAATTTATCCATTCATGCAAATAGTGGATATAAAACATCTAAAACTAGATGCAGTTCAATCTGGAATAGAACAAAGAAAAATTCATATGATGGGTTCTGAAAACTTCTCAAAAATAGATTGCAAAACTCCTTTATTCATACACACTCCATTAATTAACTCCTTAAAGGGACCGGGGTCAAAGATGTCTTCCTCAGAAAAAGAATCATTCATTTCAATTAGAGATTCAGATGAAGCAATAAAGAAAAAAATAAACAAAACACATTGTGTCGCTGGAGAAAAAAACAGTCCAATTTTAGAAATAATAAAACTAATAATTTTCCCAAGAGTAAAAATGTTCATCATGAACAGACCAACCAAATTTGGAGGCTCCTTAAAATTTGATGACTATGAAAAGCTAGAAAAAGGATTCACCTCTAAAAAAATTCATCCACTAGATTTAAAGAACTCGGTTTCAGAGTATCTAATTAATATAATAACACCAATAAGAAAAGCATACAAATGAAATCTCACACAAAGTACTTACATTTCAAAACAGAAAAAAGACAAGAATTTCTAAATATAACTCAAGAAGTAGAAAATGAAGTAAAAAAATCTGGAATAAAAGAAGGTCTAGTTTTAGTAAATCCAATGCACATCACAGCAGCAATTTATGTAAATGATGCAGAATCTGGCTTAATTCAAGATTTCCAAGAGTGGTTAGAAAAACTAGCACCTTACGGATTAGATTACAAACATCATCAAACTGGAGAAGACAACGCAGACGCACACATAAAAAGAACTCTAATGGGACATCAAGTTACAATGGCAATAACAAACAACAAACTAGATTTGGGGCCTTGGGAACAAATTTACTATGCAGAATTTGACGGTCAGAGAAAAAAGAGAGTTTTAATAAAAATAATTGGGGAATAACTAACCTTTCTTCTCAGCATAAACTTCCAACCATTTCATGCCTTCATCAACAACAGAAATCTCACTAGCTAAAATCGTAAAACCTGCATCAACCAAAAATTCTTTCATTTCTTCTTCTTTATACAAAACAAAAACTCTTTCTTCATCTAAATATTCAGTTTTAACAACTTTTTTTTCTCCTTCCCCCTCATAGACTGCTAAATATATAATACCTCCAGCATCCAACACCCGATTAAATTCTTTAAAAGTATCTAAAATTTCTTTCTTATCAATATGTTCTAAACAATGCATACACCAAATACCATCAAAAGATTTTACCTTAAATTTCATCTTCCTAAAATCCATAACTTTGAACGCCCCCTTAGGAACATTCTTCTTAGCTTCAGCAACCATATTCTTAGCAATATCAACACCAACAACATCTAAACCCTCTTCCATCAAATATTCAACATCTCTACCAATACCACAACCAGCATCTAAAACTCTTTTACCCTTCAATAAAGAACTGAACTTAGTTAGTTGAAATTGCATTAATTTGTGATAATTATATTTAGAATAAATCGACGCTATTTTATTATAAACTTTAACAGCTTCCTTTAGCTTATCTTCCATAAGAATTAAGAAAAAAATAAATTTAAAAGGTTTTCTTTAGTCCAAAACAACCTTCAAGAATAAAAAGCTTAATAAATGTCCAATCACAAATAAAATTAGGTGATATTTTGGGGAATAAAATTTATCTTATAGTATTAATTTTTAGTGTTTTTATTATTAATTCTTGTGAGGAAAGTCCAAAACTATCTGGAGGTTGTGGACAATGTACTCCTTGGGCCGATGGCGCTTGTGGTGTTGGAGAATGTGAAGATTGGGAAATGCAGCAAGGAAGACAATGTGCTGGAGATATTTTTTCTGATGAAAGGCCATCTAGAGCAGGGGGAGAGATTCCCTTGAGTCCTCCAAAAGATGTTCAATATAGTTTAGGAGATGTTCCACCAAGTTGTTTGAAAAGGTGTGTCATTCATGAAGAATGTACCGGCTGTTCCGAGGATTGCTCTCAGGAGGGTTGTGAAGGCCAGACTTGCGGAGAAAATATGATTTGCATAGATGGTATATGTGAATTAAATTGCCCAGATGATTGGTTTGATTGCAGCGGAGAATGTATAGACCCCCTTACAGACAAAAATCATTGTGGAGAATGTAACAACCATTGCGCAATGGGATATGAATGTGTCAACGGAATATGTAACTACGACTGTACATATTACGGGGGAGAATGCACTCAAGATTTCTGGGATGGCCAAGACGCAAAAATACTATGCACTGGAACAGACTTGTGTGAATTGGACTATGAAGATTGTATACTAGAACTCACAAATTGTAATTCTATAGAAAATACCTATCCTAACTGTGAATGCCAAGAAGCACACAAAGAATGCATAGAAAATACATGCACACATATACCAGGATGGGGATTTTGTGCAGGAGAAGGCCTAGTAGGAGAATGCGAAATATGTTACTACGAAGATAATCCAAATTTATGTTTCATGAACGAGTGGTATTGTGACGACTTTTATGATTATGGCTGTTGGTGGGACCCAGAAACAAATATAGACTTATGTCAATCCGATGAAATGTGTGAAGATGATTGTGAATCAGATGGTTGTAACGGAAACTGTCCCGAAGGTTGTTCAGGAAATGACCCAGATTGCTATTGCAGTTATTCATACAAAAACGGCTGCTGCGGTATTGGATGTAACTTCTACAATGATAAAGATTGTTGTATAGAACCAGAACCAAACATGGTAATAACAGAAAATACTTATTTTTGTGAAGGAGAATATGAAATAGAAGGGTGGTGGCTAAATATAGCAGAGGATAATTTAATAGTGGAATGCGATAACACAAAGATTATAGGAGATGGTGAAGGGCCTTGGCTAGAACCAGCAATAAAAATAAATAACAAAGAAAATATTGCAATAAAAGGATGTAATATTGAGTATCAATATAACGATAAAGGCATAGAAATTATAGAGTCATACAACATTACACTAGATGATATGGAAGTAAAACAATCACTAACCGGAATATTTATAGGAAACAGCGAGTTAATTGGTATAAAAAATAGCAAGATTGAAGAAATAAATCCAAATTGGAATAATGATGGGCCATATTATAACGGAATCTTGGCCGAACAATTGTCCGCAATAAACATATACAAATCCGGAAAAATCTTCTTCAAAAATAACATTATAAGAAATAACGCCCACAATGGAATATATATAAACGGGTATGATATAAACTTTTTAGGATATAATAATATAGTAGATCAGATTAATTATGACATCATATGTGATAATGCATACATAGAAGAAGTAGAAAATATTGAATTTGACAGAACAAACTGTGATAAATTACTTGGATTTGTATGTGGTGATCACGAAATAAGTCAATCCTCCTATGAGGGAGAATACGAATCATTTGAGATTGGAGAAGAATGTGAAACAGATAACGATTGCTCACAAGGAGAAACATGTTATAATTGTCAATGCGTCTCATCTTATGAACCAGGTGATACAAATTGTGAAAACAATGAAGACGGAGAGTATACTGTAAAACTATATAATTGGCTTATAGATTCTGGAGAAAAAGATTCGTGTGGATTAATAAATGTAAGATCCGATTTTGACGATGATGAAGCTACCTATCAAGACTATATAATAGATGATGCATTTGATTGTTGCATAAATGATGGAGTAATAAATAATAAAAATACAAAAGTATGTGAGTATGCAAGAACATCCGTTTACCAATCCAATCCTAACTATAAAGAAAAAGAATGTGTAAGAAATTATATCGAAAAAAATTTGAGATTGGGACTATTCGAGGGTCCCAAAAATCATCTTGAAGATGAATTATGGTTATGGAATTACTTTTGGCCAGAATACTGTTGCGAGGGATATACATTACCCCCATATCATCCAATGAAAGGATTCGCAAAGGATATGTGCCAAACAGCTGGAGGAATATATGGGGATACTGGGGGTTGCGCAAATCCATATTTTGATCCACTAACCGGGTTAGAATATCATGAAAACATGGAACTCATTAGCTGCCCCGGACCAGGTACGCCCGGTTTATGTAAATTAAGAGAAAGATCATCCAAAGAAACCCTCGGAACAATACACTCTGGATTATGTAATGACTGGTCATTTGCAGCGGTAGCCTTATTAAGAAAAACAGGATTTTATCCTGCAAATGAAGAAGAGGGGCACCAGGTATTATCTTCACAAGGAGGAATACATAACTGGAACCTTATTTGGGATGAACAAGTCGGTAAATGGGTGATCTATGACTTTGGTAATAGGGTGGAAGATCCACTAAATTCTGAAACTGGCATAGCGGGTTTCCCAGGATACTGTACAGGCATAGGAGAGGTTCCATTTTTCTTAGATATAGGCTTCGAAATTGGAAACGAAAATGCGGAGTTCTATGAAGGCTGGGGATCAGGAGATAGTTGGGATGAATGGGCATATGAAAATGTACTTGGTTGCAACGGAGAATGTGGGCATACCGTTCCATTTAGTGGAATGGAAATCTACGAAGATACTACTTTTTGTCCAGGAATATATGAACTAGAAGAAGGAATAAAACTTATGGCAGACAATATAAAAGTAGAAGGATTAAATACAGAGATAAAATGTATGGCAGATAACTGCGAAAATAAAATTGGAATTAATACAAACAACAAAGAATACACACAAATAGAAGGAATAACTTTCATTGAATGGGGAAACGCAATAAAAGTATATAGTAATAGAAACTTTTTTATTCGTGAAAATAAATTCTATAATAACAATTATGCAATAACTGGAGAAATCGAAACAATAGGGAATATATACAGAAATGAATTTTATAATAACAAAGAGTCAGAAGCAACAAAAATATATTTTGAAAATCCCGGTTACCTCCCCCATACCCTGGATATAAGAGAAAATTATCTTGAAAATACGCAAATAACTATTACTGGCGAAGAAACAAACGGCATACATACCTATATAGAAAATAATATAATAAGAAATAACAAACCAGAAATAAATTATGGAGTAGGAATAGATTTAGATCCCAACGAAAACAACGAATGGAAATCAGTAAAAATTAATGGAAACGATATAGAAAACTATGGATACTTTGATATAAGATGTTTTGATCCATATGAACCAATACTAACTGGAGAAATACCCAATTTATGTTTCAATGAAAACTGTGCTTATCTGGAGTGTTCCTAAAATGAAAATATCAATAATATTAATGGGAGTTATTACAATCATATTATTATCGAGCGTAGTACTAGCTACAAAAACAAACGAAATATTAATAAGTTATTCAAAAGACATTAATGAAATTTCTTATGAAGTTAGAAAACCACAATTAACTCAATTCACAATAAAAAATAACGAAGACATACAAAGAACAGTAATTATCCAGAGACTAATAAATAATGGAATGGGGGAAACATTAACCTCTTACCCTGGGGGGGAAATAAAATATTTGGAAACGGAGAGTATAGGCTGGCCATACCTTGAATACGAAATCACATTAGGACCGGATGAAGAAAAAGAAATAGGATTTGAAATAAAATATAGGATTATTCCAACAAACAGTCTAATTGAATTAGAAGAGATAAAAGTACTAGATAAAAGTAGCAGGAGTATAATAACTACCTCTGAAAAGAATAAATATATAAAAATCGAGTGCAACTCAGATGGGATTTGTGACAAAAACATTCATGAAAACTATAAAAATTGTCCACAAGACTGTATAAGTGGAAATGAAGATAGTTGGTGTGATGGACAGAAAGATGGAAAATGCGACCCAGACTGTTTAGCCCATCTAGATAAAGATTGTAAAGAAGGAGAGGGAAATCAAAAAGTTTATTCTCTAAGAACCAAAATGATAAAAGAAAAAAAACAACTATCTGAGGAAAAAACAGGAATTCTACAAGACGTTCTAGATTGGTTTAAAAATCTATTTTAATAATTACTAATAAGTAGTGATTATAGTTAAACTTATAAACAAGAATATACTTCAGATAAATAGAAATATGGTAAGGAATATATTAAAAAAAGTAATTTTAGGAAGTTTGGTACTTATTGCACCAAATTTGGCAAATTCAAGTATTTACGTGCATTTAAACTCAGGATATGCCTCAGAAAATAACAATAACCGACACTATGAAGCAGGAATTGAGGTAAACAAATCTTTAAACAATTATATAGGGGCAGGATTATCCTTTAGCACATTATTCGAAGGAACTCCCCTAATCAAAGGGACAAACACGCAATATCTTGGACTAAATTTAAGAGAAAAATTAAACTGGTTAAGTTTAAGACAGAAAGTAAGTTTAGCTAAAATACACGACGAGATAGGTAGAGAAGTTAGTGCATCATCAGTCAAGCTAGGAATCACTGCCGAACTCTCAGATAGATTTGGAGTAAGATTAGATTATGAATCTATAACCTACCCAGAAAATTCTCCAAAAAAAGTTCCAAAAAGCAGAGGCTCTGCAGGAATAGAAATAAAGTTTTAAAACTTCACTCTTCTTGCCTTTGGAACATAGTTTAGAACTTTATTTCCAGTAGACTTTCCACAACCCAAGAACTCACCTTCATACTTAATTAAAAAATAACCATTATCTAACTCCAAATTTAAATCAAACCCCACCATCCACCTATTAAAATTTCTTTCATTCAACTCCAAAATATTCTTTTTAGCTTTAAATAATTGTGAACCATCAATACTCAACCTTAAACCATCCTTAACAATACTCAAAAAATACAAACCAAGATTATTTATTTTTAATTTAGAAAAGTCATGTTCTCCAAATTCTTTATTAATAATATAAATTCTATCTCTCGGTGTTCTAAAAACTAAATATTCTTTAAAATTAAATTCATTTCCAAATTGCTCCTTTAACTGCTTATTTAACTTCTTTATTTCCTTGCTATTTAATAAATCAAAATTTCTCATCTGTGCGTAAAAATAAACTCCAATTCTTTTCCTTTTTTATCTAACCTACAAAAACCAAATCTTTCAAATTGCACCAAATCTCCAACTTTCAATTTCTTAACACCAGACTCAGCAACCCCATTAACAAACTTCCCATCATCCATCAAAACTTTAACTTTAACCAAGTCTTTAGAAACTGGCAACCAATGTATCAGCTTAGCTTCAAGGCTTTTATCTAAACCTTCAGAAATAAACTCCCCATCTTTAAAATTAAACAAATGCATAAATCTATAATTTTTGCCCTTAGCCAACTTATCTGCAACATAAAACTCATCCAAAACTTTCAACTTACGAACCCCTCTCCCCTCATGATCTGGATGTAATGGAACAGAAATATTTTTCTCTGAAAAACCAACTATTTTAATTTTCTTAGGATTAGAAATGAAAAAATATCTATTGGCAACCCCATCAATAAGTCTTTTATTTCTAATAATCAAATCATCCCAAGTCATAGTACTCTCACTTTTAGAAATTCCAGTACTAACAACAAAATCTTTAATAGCTTCAGGTAAAAAACCTCTTTTACGTAAAGCAACCAAAGTTGTCAATCTTGGATCATCCCAGCCAATCAGTTCTTTACCTTTAATTTTCTCTCTAATAACGCGGCCAGAGCTTAAAACGCCCTCCATATTAAACCTAGCCAATTCATAAGTTTTAGTAACTTTAAATCCCAATAATTTTTGCAAATACTTCTGTAATTCGGACATAGCTTCAAACTCTTTGCTTCTCAATCTATACCTAATTTTAAAGTAACCATCCATAACAGAATTTTGAAATTCATAAGTGGGCCAGACCCTATATTTTTTACCTGCCCTCGGGTGCATTTTATTAATAATTCTAAATAAAGTTGGATCTCTCATAACTGCATTTTTATGTTTCATATCTCCATTCAATCTAATAACACAACTTTTCTCTTTAGCTTTCAAAAATTTCTTCCAATCGTTATTTCCCCTACACCCACATTCTAATTTCTTTCTTCTATTCTCTTTTATTTTATCGGAATCACAAAAACAAACATAAGCCTCGCCTTTCTTAATCAGCTTTTCTCCAAGTTCATAAAACAAATCCATATAATCAGAAGCATACTGGACCTTATCTGGATTAACTCCAAGCCATTTAATATCTTCCAAAATAATATCATAAAACTCTTTATCAACTAACTCAGGATTAGTATCTTCAAATCTCAAATAAAACTTTCCTTTATACTCTTTAGCTAATAAATAATTCAACAAAATAGACTTAGCATGACCAATATGCAAATATTTACTTGGTTCTGGTGGAAAAGCAGTAATAACTTTATCACCTTTTTTAATCTTTAAAAAATCAAACAAACCACTTTCTTTTTTAATCTTCTCAACTTTACCTAGCTTTTCTAATTTTTCCTTCTGTTCTTCAAAAGACAAAGAATTAATTTCATCAACAAGTTTGTTCAATTCTTTCATGAACTTTTTCATATCTTTTTTAAGGTTTGGAAAGTTCCCAATCAAATGGCCAACAACTGCTTTCAAATTAGCTTTTCCTTTATAAGAAACAGCATTATCCAAAACATATCTCCTTAAATCAGATTTATTCATTAAAAATAAACTAAATTAAAACTTTATAAAACTTATCAGTAAATACTAAATTTTATTAAAAACAATCAACCATAAAAACAAATGAAAAAATACGAAGCAAAACCCGATTTCATATTCAGAAACAAATTGAATATGGTCTTTCTTGGGGGAGGATTGACATTTCTAACTGTTTTAGCAACGTTTGAATTATTCTCACAAGGATGTTCACAAACAGAAATTTTAGAAAATTTAACTATTTCTCAACAAACAGAAATAGATAACCAAATAACTTACCAAGATTCAACAAGAACATACCAATAAAAAGATTTATAAACAAAACACCTTCTCAAAAACTAATTGACCTAATGATAGGAGGGTTAGAATGGCTGAAATAACACAAGAAAAAGCATATGAAAGTATAGAACTTGCCAAGAAAACTGGTAAAATTAAAAAAGGTACAAACGAGGTTACAAAATCTGTTGAAAGAGGCGTAGCAAAACTAGTTGCAGTTGCTAAAGATATTTCTCCTCAAGAAATTATAATGCATCTTAAACCTTTATGCGAAGAGAAAAGTATTCCTTTCGTTGAAGTAGACTCAAAAGAAGAGTTAGGTGCAGCAGCAGGACTTCAAGTATCAACATCTGCAGTAGCAGTAATTCAAGAAGGCAAAAAATGAAACCAACTAGAGACAAGAAAGATCCCAAAAAAAAGGAAGTTACTAAACTTTTCAAGGAAGCAGTAGAAGCAAGCGTTGAAGAGATAGTTGGAAGAACTGGAATGAAAGGAGAAATTACTCAGGTTAGATGCAAGGTACTGTCAGGTAGAGACCAAAATAAAATATTAAGAAGAAATGTAAAAGGTCCAATTAAACCAGGAGACTTGTTAATGCTCAGAGAAACCGAAATAGAAGCTAGAAGAATCGGTTCAAAAGGTAAATAAAGATGGCTAAATGTTCGTTTTGTTCAAAAGAAATAGAAAAAGGTACAGGAAAGATATATGTATATAAAACTGGAAAAATTCTTAACTTTTGTTCTATGAAATGTGAAAAGAATGCTTTAAAATTAAAAAGAAAACCAATAAAGTTCAAATGGACAAAGGGTGAAAAATGATACAACAAACATTAGTTCTGGTTAAACCCGATGGTGTGAAAAGAAGCTTAATCGGAGAAATAATAAGAAGATTTGAGCAAAGAGGTATGAAAATTGTTGGACTAAAAATGACCAAAATAGATTCTGACTTTTCAAAAAAACATTATGCAGGAAATATAGACAAAGATTTTTACAAAGGATTAGAAAACTTCATTACATCTGGCCCAGTAGTAGCCATGGTAATTGAAGGCGTATCGGCAGTAGAAGTTGTAAGAAAGATTGTAGGATCAACAGAACCAAAAACTGCAGAAGTAGGAACAATTCGTGGGGATTATGCTCACGCTTCTTTAGAATATGCAAATTCAAAAGGGGAAGCATCAAAAAATTTGATTCATGCTTCTGGAAATCTTGAAGAAGCAAAAGATGAAGTTGCTATGTGGTTTTCAATAGATGAATTGCATGATTACAAAATTTCACATGAAGAACACACTTTTTAATATTTATTTCCTAATTTATTTAATGCTTCTAGGGCCCATTCTTTAACATTAGGAAACAATTCCTCTTTTTCTATTTCTTCTTGAGAAAACCATTTCAAGGGCGTTTGTTCATCACTTTCTTCTAAAAGGTCACCACCTTTAACAATTCCAAAATATATTAAATTTATATGCTTATGATCTTCCTTTATATGATCTAGATGTACATGTATGGGTTGAATCAAATTTCCAGACTTAGATTTATCCCATGGAGAAACTAATTCTATATCCAGACCAGATTCTTCTTTTGCTTCTCTTATAACTGAATCACAAGGCAATTCATTTGGTTCTATATGACCGCCAACAGGAATCCAACTTCTAACTTTCTTATTCCAAGTCATCAAAATCTTGTTTTTATCTACAACAAAAACAGTTGACAAAAATTCTTTTATCACTTCCATAAAAAATTATATCTAAAGGAGATTATTAAATATTTATATAATTAAATAGTTACATCAGAAACCTTTTTAAAACACTTATTTAGCCTAAATAATAAGATGATAAGGCAACCAATATGTGTCTTACTAGCACACGTAGACCACGGAAAAACAAGTATTTTAGATTCTATTAGAAATACTTCCGTAGCAGACAAAGAGGCTGGTGGAATTACTCAAAATATCACAGCACATTCTATAGAATTAAACAAAATACAAGAAACCTGTGGTGATTTACTAAAAAACATAAACCTAACAATTCCAGGAATTTTATTTATAGACTCACCCGGTCACGAAGCTTTCACAACTTTAAGAAAAAGAGGAGGGAACATAGCAGATATAGCAATTCTAGTTATAGATATAAACGAAGGAGCAAAACCTCAAACTCTAGAAGCAATTGAAATTTTAAAAAACTCAAAAACTCCTTTTGTCATAGCAGCAAACAAAATAGATAGAGTGGGAGGATTTAATTCAAATAAAAAACCAATTCTACAAAATATTAAAGAGCAACAAGAATTTGTATTGGCAGACATTGAAACAAAATTATACAAAATAGTTCAAACACTACACGAACAAGGATTACAATCAGAAAGATTTGACAGAGTAAAAGACCACACAAAACAAGTAGCTATTATTCCGTGCTCTGCAAAAACAAAAGATGGCCTTCCGGAGTTACTAATGGTAGTTTCCGGCCTAGCTCAAAAATTCTTAGAACAATCACTAGAAACAGATTTAGAAAAACCTGCAAAAGGAACAATTCTAGAAGTTACAGAAGAAAAAGGAATAGGAAAAACATTAGATGTTGTAATTTATGATGGAAAAATAAAACAAAATGACACCATTTTAATAGGGACTTTAAACGAGCCAATAAAAACAAAAGTAAAATGTCTATTCAAGTACGAGAAATCAAAATTAAAAGAAAAAAAAGAAGTTCACGCATCTGCCGGAATAAAGATATCTGCTCCAGATTTAGATGAAGCAATACCCGGAATGCCAATAAGAGTAGCAAATAAAAAAGAAAATGAGATAATCAAAGAACTACAACAAGAAATAGACGAAGTAACAATAGATACAGATAATGAAGGAATCGTAGCAAAAGCAGACACTTTAGGTTCTTTAGAAGCACTAGTTTCTTTACTAAAAGACAAAGAGGTAAAAATAAAAAAAGCAGCAATCGGAAACATAACAAAAACAGATATTGCTGAAGCATCATCAAATGAAGATCCTTTAAACCAAATAGTAGTCGGGTTTAATGTAAAAATTCTAGAAGAATCTAAAGACGTAAGAATAATAACAAACGAAGTTGTTTATAAAATAGTAGATGATATTGTTGAATACAAAGAAAAAAAATCAAAAGAATTAGAATCAAAAGAATTTGAAAATTTAGTAAAACCATTCAAATTAAAGATTATGCCCGGCTGTATGTTTAGACAATTAAATCCTGCAATAGTGGGAGTTGATGTGTTAATCGGAACAGCAAGAGCAGGAACCCCATTAATGACTTCAGAAGGAAAGAAATTAACAGAACTAAAAGAAATACAAGATAACAAGGAAACTGTATCTGAAGCAAAGCAGGGCAAGGAAGTAGCTATATCTTTACCCAATGTAACCTGTGGAAGACAAATAAAAGAAAATGATGTATTATATTCAAATATACCTCAAGAAGATTTCAAAAAGCTTAAAAAACTAATGAAAAAGTATTTAAATGAATCTGAGGTGCAATTGTTAAAGGAAATAGCTAAAATCAAAAGAAATGTTAATCCAACGTGGGGAATGTAAAAAATGTTTAAACTAACAATAAATGATGTAAAAGCAAAAAAATCATATAAGAAAGAAGTAGAATCAGACATATTCATGAATAAAAAAATCGGAGAAAAAGTCTCTGGTGATGAATTTGGCTTTAAAGGCTATGAATTCACAATAACCGGGGGATCCGATAAACAAGGTTTTCCAATGAGATCAGACGTTCCAGGGATTGGAAGAAAACGTCCTTTGGTTGTTTCTGGCGTTGGAGTAAAAAATAAAGTAAAAGGAATGAAACAAAGAAAAACAATGCACGGAAATACAGTAGATGAAAATGTTTCTCAGGTTAACTTAAAAGTTGAAAAATATGGAAAAGACACTCTTCCAAAATTATTAGGATTAGAAAAAGAACCTGAAAAGACAGAAGAAGCTCCTAAAACAGAAGAAAAACCTGTTGAAGAACCTAAACCTGCCGAAGAAAAAAAGGTTGAAGAAAAACCTAAAGAAGAATAAATTTATATATTTCTTTTAAATCCTTTTTTTATGTCAAATGTTTATATTACTTCTGGAGGCATAGAAGATATAATAGAAAGGTCAGATGTAGACCCATTAGGTTTTGTTGAAATAGAACAAACAAAAGATAAAAAGACAAAAAAACAATTTCTAACAATATATGTAAGTAGTTTGGATAAACCTTTCAACTTTCCAACAAAGAGTAGAGAAGGGCCAATGTTAACAAGATTATCAAAAGGATTAGAATCAAGAGATTTATATCTAGCACGTGCTAGTTTAGAACATAATACATTTGTAGAAGAAGGAAAAAGAAAAACGAAGAAATACATGACTGGGAATCTATATAGAAAAAAGAAGAAAAAATAATTAGTTACATTTATAAATCACCATAAAAATCAAATTCTTATGTCTAAAAAAGAAGAATTACAACCAGAATTAAGTATAGGATTAGTCGGTCATGTTGATCATGGAAAGACCACTCTAACACAAGCACTTTCAGGTAAATGGACAGATGTACACTCGGAAGAGCTAAAGAGAGGTATCACAATTAGACTTGGGTACGCAGATACTACATTCTACAAAGATCCAGATAAAAAAGATCCAGAATGCTACACCGTAGAAAAAAAACCTAAATATATTCCACTAAGAAAAATTTCATTCATAGATGCGCCAGGTCATGAAACACTAATGGCAACTATGCTCTCTGGAGCAGCAATTATGGACGCAGCATTACTAATGGTTTCTGCAACTGAAGAATGCCCACAACCACAAACAAAAGAACATCTGATGGCATTAGAAATAGCTGGAATAAAAAATATCATAATTGTACAAAATAAAATAGATTTAGTAGAAAAGGAAAAAGTTTTAGAAAACTATAAAGAAATAAAAGAATTCTTAAAGGGAACAATAGCAGAAAACGCTCCAATAATTCCAATATCTGCCCAACATAATATTAACATTGATGTTTTAATAAAAACAATACAAGAAACATTTCCAACTCCTGAAAGAGACACAAAAAAGGATCCACTATTTTTAGTTGCAAGATCATTTGACATAAATAAACCTGGAACAATAATTAAAAATCTAAAAGGCGGAGTTCTTGGAGGGGCAATGCAAACTGGAGTTCTAAAAAAAGGAGATTTAGTAGAAATAAAACCAGGAATAAGAAAAGAAAAGAATAAAAAAGTTGTCTGGGAACCTGTAAAAACTCAAATCGAATCTTTAATAACTGGAAATCAGGAAGTAAAAGAAATTTCTCCGGGTGGCTCAGCAGGAATTCAAACTAAATTAGATCCTTCAATAGTAAAAGCAGATTCTTTAGTCGGAAACGTTATTGGTTTGCATGGAAAAATGCCAGAAACTTTAGAAGAGTTTACTTTAAAACAAACTTTATTAGAAAGGGTAGTTGGTTCAAAAGACGAATTAGTAGTTGAACCTATAAAATTGAGCGAAATTTTAATGCTTAATGTTAATTCAACAGCAACAGTTGGAACAGTAACTGAATTAAAAAAAGACCATATAAAACTTAAACTAAAAAAACCAGTATGTGCCTTCAAAGAAGACAGAGTTACACTTTCTAGAATGGTAGGTGCACGTTGGAGATTAATTGGTTATGGTGAAATTATTTAGAAATATTATTTGTTTACTAACCTAATTTATCTGTTAATGATCTAGCTTCTCCTGGACGCATTGATCTTCTAATTGTTTGTGTAATCGGGCCATCTGTATTCCTAACATCATATTTCGCATCTGGTTTTCCAGTAACTTCTCTGTACATACCCAAGAACTCGATCATCGCCCCATAGAGTTCATTTATCGTTTCAGGAAATCCTCCAAAGCGAGGATTCGAGAAATATTCCTCAACCTCTTCTCCAACAAGCTTACAATCCCAAAAAGAAAAATCTGCTTGACCTTCAGTAGACCTGATTTCTTTAAAAATTCTGACAGGAATGACTTCTGAAAAAAATTTAGGATCCATTTTTTTCTCCCCCCTTACCAAAAATTTCAGACATATATTTCTCATGATTACTTGGGAAAAAAACTCCACCATTATCTAAATAATCTCGAAGTTGATTCAGTCCATCAAAAAGTTCTCTAAGAACAACTTCAGGATTTCCCCTAACTATTTCCTTTAAGCTTTTACCACAGCCAATTATATTTCCATCTTCAACATCCATAAAAAAGAAACCCTGTACTAACTTAAAAACTTAACTAAAAAACTCTAGCCACAGAAATAACTTTATCTCCATCTTTTAACTTCATAATTCTAACACCTTGTGTATTACGCCCAATCTTAGAAATGTTCTTAGCACTAACACGAATCAAAGTTCCTTTCTTAGTAACCAACATCAAATCATCTTCAGATTTAACTGATTTAACACCAATAACTTTACCATTTCTTTCAGAAGTTTTGATATTAATAACTCCTAAACCTCCACGTCCAATAGTACTATACTCCTTAATATTGGTCCTCTTACCAAATCCATTTTCAGTAATTGTTAATAAACTATCTCTGGCAATATCTACGCCAATAACTTTATCTTTTCTTAATTTAATAGCACGAACACCCATAGAATTTCTACCAACCGGCCTAATTAATGAATCCTTAAATCTAATAGCACGACCACTAGCAGTTGCAACAACTAATTCTTCACCATCTTTTGTTAAAATGACCTCAACTAAATTATCTCCTTGCTTAAGATTAACAGCAACAATTCCCCCCTTTCTAGGTCTACCATACTCTTTCAAAGCAGTTTTCTTAATCAATCCTTTCTTAGTTATAATATTCAAATATCCTTCCTCAAAAGATGAAACTGGAATAATTGTCCTAATTCTCTCACCCTCTCTCAATCTAAGTAAATTAATCAAATTCATTCCTTTAGCATATCTAGAACTAGATGGAATAGCATAAGCCTTATTCCAATAAACTCTTCCCAAATTACTAAAAAATAATAAGTAATCATGTGTACTTGTAGTAAATATATTCTCAACAAAGTCTTCTTCCTTAGTTCCAGTTGCCTTTATACCTGTTCCACCACGCCCTTGCTGCCTATATGTTTTAACTGGCAATCTATTAACATAACCATCATGAGTAACAGTAACTACCACATTTTCTTTTTTAATCAAATCCTCGTCTTCAATCTCTTCTTCAACATCTAATAACTCGGTTCTTCTTTCATCACCATATTTTTTCTTTAATTCTTTAAATTCCTCTTTTATTATAGAATAAACTTTTCTTTCATCTCCAAGAATCTCTCTTAATTCTTTGATTAATTTAACTAATTCTTTTAATTCATCATTTAATTTCTTAGTTTCTAATGAAGTCAACCTATGCAATCTCATATCTAAAATTGCTTGACTCTGCTCTAAAGATAAGGAAAACTTAGCAATTAATAATCTTCTAGCATTTTCAACATCCTTACTAGATTTTATAATTCTAACAACTTCATCAATATTTTCCAAAGCAATCTTCAAACCTTCTAAAATATGTGCTCTTTTCTCGGCTTTCTTTAAATCAAATTTGGTTCTTTTAATTACAATATCTTTTCTATGTAAAACAAAATATTTAATCATCTCAAGTAAATTTAGAGTTTTAGGTTGATTATTCACTAAAGCAATCATATTCATCCCGAAACTAGTTTGCAATTGAGAATTTTTATATAACTGATTTAAAATTAATTCTGCATTTACTCCTTTTTTCAAAATAATAACAACTCTCATCCCATCCCTATCCGACTCATCTCTAATATCTGAAATTCCTTCTACCCTTTTTGTTTTTACTAAATTAACAATTCCTTCAATTAATGTAGTCTTGTTTACCTGATAAGGAATCTCAGTAATTATCAATTTATTATCTTCAATATCAACCTTAGATCTAACTTTTACGGATCCTTTTCCTTTTGTATGGGCTTGCATAATTCCTTGCTTACCTAAAATAATTCCACCGGTAGGAAAATCAGGACCTTTAACATATTTCATTAATTCTTGAACAGAAACTTCTTGATTATCAACAAATGCAATACATGCATCTAAAACCTCAGAAAGATTATGAGGAGGTATATTTGTGGCCATGCCAACAGCAATACCTGTAGACCCATTTATCAAAAGATTTGGCAATTTAGAAGGCAAAACAGTTGGCTCTTTCAATGAAGCATCAAAATTATCAACAAAATCCACAGTATCCTTATCAATATCCTCTAACATTTCAGAAGCAAGTCTTTGTAATCTTGCCTCAGTATACCTCATAGCAGCTGCTCTATCTCCATCGATACTACCAAAGTTTCCATGTCCATTAATCAAAGGATATCTTAAACTAAACTCTTGAGCCATTCTAACTAATGAATCATAAACAGCAACATCTCCATGTGGATGGTACTTACCTAAAACCTCTCCAACAATTCTTGCACATTTTTTAAACGGTTTATTATGGAACATCCCCATGTCTTTCATAGCATACAAAATTCTTCTATGAACTGGCTTCAAACCATCACAAACATTTGGCAAAGCTCTAGAAACAATAACAGACATAGCATAATCTATGTATGCTTCTTTCATTTCTTCTTCAATTAGCCTTTGTTGAACTTTATCTGTCATAATTCAACTCCAAGTTTTTTCAAATCTTCAATTAACTGTTTTTTACTATCAAATTTCACACATTTAACACCATATTCAGAATATTTTTCAATAGTTTCAGGTTTATCATCCACATAAATAATCTCCTCTTTCTCAACACCCAACTTATTAATAATCAATTCAATAGCCTCTACATCCGGCTTCTTAACTTTTTCTCTAAAACTCATAACACTCTCTCCAAAAGATTCAAAATCCCATAAATCAATATCAACTTTATAAACTTCTTCAACTAAATTTGCCAAAAAACCTATTTTATATTTTTCACCCAACTTAATAATTAATTCTTGCATTCCAGGAATAAGTTCATTATTATCCCAAAAGAAATTAACAAAATTTTCAACACTCGAATTAAATTTTTCAGAACCTAATTTCAAAAAATCATCATTACTAATCTCTCCAACTTTTGCTTTATTCCAATACCCCCTTATTACTTCAAACTCTTTGTGAAAAGAGAATCCCATAGTATAAATTACTCCAGCAAGATCAAATACAATTGCCTTAATCATCTTTTCAACCCCATTTCTTTAGCAACTTTAGAATTGATAGCCATCTCAAGATATTTAGATAATGTAAAAACTCGCCTATTAAAGGATAATGACTTTAATGCATTTGAATCCATATGTAATGAAGTATTTTCAACAAATCTATCAAAACCTTCTTTAATATCTGGCTCAATAATATTAAAAGGCAAAACTCTATGTTTTCTATATGCTAATTCTGTAGCAACAGATAAAAAATCCATATTCCTACTAAGAGGATCATAAAATCTTCTCTCCAAATTACTCAAATTATTTAAAGAAGAGTTAGTCAATCTCAAACCATATCTAAATAACCCTTCACCAACTGACTCAAGAGTTTCAACTCTAAATAAAACTCCTTCCAGTGGCCAAGTTTTTTTTATTGCATGTAATTCTGGATGATATATTACAAGTTCTGCATTTTCCGGATTAATTAAACCACGCATCATCTTAAGTATCTATATTTCTAGCCTCCAACGCATTCTGATAAATAAATTCTCTTCTAGGGTCTACTTTTTCGCCCATTAAAGTTGTAAACATTTCGTCTGCTAAAACCGCATCCTCAATTCTAACTTGTTTAATAAATCTAACATTAGGATCCATAGTAGTATCCCATAACTGAGAAGGATTCATTTCTCCAAGTCCCTTATATCTTTGCAAACTTGTTCCTTCCTTACCTATTCTTTCAAACAATTCATTTAATCCACTTTCTGAATAAACATAATATATTTTTTTATCTTTAGAAACCTTATACAATGGGGGCATAGCTATATACAAATAACCTGCATCAATTAATTCTTTCATGTGTCTATAGAAGAAAGTTAATAACAGGGTAGTAATGTGTGCCCCGTCAACATCCGCATCAGTCATAATAACAACTTTATGATATCTAACCTTATCTAAATCAAATTCTTCGCCAGAGTTTCCACCAATAGCAGAAATCAAAGTTGTTATTTCATTATTTTGAAAAATCTTATCGATTCTTGCCTTCTCAACATTTAATATTTTTCCTCTTAATGGAAGTATTGCTTGGAACTCTCTACTTCTTCCTTGTTTGGCCGAACCTCCGGCCGAATCTCCTTCAACTATAAACAATTCACTTTTTGAAGCATCTTTCTCTTGACAGTCAGCTAATTTTCCAGGTAAAGAACCACTTTCTAAAACACTTTTTCTTCTAGTTAACTCACGAGCTTTACGTGCGGCATCTCTTGCTTTGGCTGCCAACAAACATTTCTCAATAATTAATTTGGCAGTTTTAGGATTTTCCTCAAAAAAAGTGCTTAGTTCAGAAGTTACAATAGAATCAACTATCCCTTTAATATTTGAATTTCCTAATTTAGTTTTAGTTTGTCCCTCAAATTGTGGCTCAGGAACTTTAACAGAAATTATGGCCGTCAATCCCTCTCTTAAGTCTTCACCGCTAAGTTTAGTCCCAATATTTTTCTTTTTAATATAATCATTAACAACTCTAGTTAGAGCAGTTTTAAACCCGCTTAAATGGGTTCCTCCTTCATGAGTATTAATATTATTTACAAAGCTAAAAATATTTTCTAAGTATGAGTCGTTATATTGCAAAGAAATTTCAACATTAATCTTTTTACTTTCTTTAGTAAAATAAACAACATCATTATGAAGTTTATCTTTATGCCTATTCAAATATTCAACAAAGCTTTTTATTCCTCCTTCATAAAGAAACTCATCTTTTTTGTTTTTAATTTCATCTTCAATTATTATTTTAACATTTTTATTTAAAAAAGCCAATTCTCTTAATCTATTAGATAAAATATCATACTTAAACTCTGTTTCAGAAAAAGTTTCTTTACTAGGAGAAAAATTAATCTTAGTCCCCCTACCATTAGATTCTCCAATAGTTTCTAATTCAGAACTAGCTTTTCCATTTTCATATCTCTGTCTATAAAGTTTACCGTCTCTCTTAATCTCTACAACCAACCATTCAGATAATGCATTAACAACAGAAATTCCAACTCCATGTAGTCCTCCAGAAACTTGATATGAATCTTTATCAAATTTACCTCCAGCATGTAAAACTGTCATAACAACTTCAACAGCAGATTTTTTTAATTCGGGATGCAAATCAACCGGAATCCCCCTTCCATTATCTTCAACAACAATACTTCCATCTTGTTTCAAGACAACTTTAATCTCATCGCAATAACCAGCCATAGCTTCATCTATAGAATTATCTACTGCCTCATAAACCAAATGATGAAGACCTCTGATATCTGTAGATCCTATGTACATGGCAGGTCTTTTTTTAACTGCTTCAAGACCTTCTAATACTTGAATACTTTGAGCCTTATAGCTAGATTTAGTAGATTTTTCCATTTAAAATTCCTCTAAAAGTAATAAGAAAAACACTCTCTAGTTTATAAATGTTTCTGCTAGAATTTGGCACTTTCAGGCCCCCTACTAACAAAATTCAATTTTTAGAAAATTACTTATAAATAAATTATATTTCAAACATTAGACATCAATTATTTCTTCAAGCTTTTGATAAATTTCTTGATCTGAAAGGGGCATATTATGATATTTATGGGTGTTTATTGGATGCGTTCCTCTCCTAGCCAATCTATCTCTTTCCTTAACCGACTTAGGCATACGCGACACTTGAAGGTAATGTGTAATTCCATCTAGATCTACAACAACATCCGCTTTTTGAAATCCATGGTCCTCTTGAGGAGTTGCCAATCTTGCCTTGGCTCCTGGAAGCCTGCCAGCAATATCACATATTCTAACCTCGTCTTGATTAAGTTTTGCCATAAATAAACTATATTTTTTGCATATATAAATCTTTCTATTGTAACTAAAACTAAGTAGTAACATCTACAAGATAATGCACTTTATTATGTAAAGCCCTACCAGTTATATCTATATGTATGTGGGGTGCCCTATAATTGCAACCACCGGTATCTCCGTGTCCAGATTTATGTTCTCTTATAAAAATTCCATACTCTCTAGCCCATTCTTTTAATACAATAAGATCTTCAATGGACAAGGAGATAGTTGACATTATTTTTTCAACACAAGTAACTTCATTCACTAACTCTCTAAAGGCATATTTATTTCCTCTTAATTCTTTTGATCGTGTAGAAAGAATTTCCTCAACACTTCTAGCTTTTCTTTTTCCCATAAAAATGACAAACTGTAAGGATATATAATAATTTCTAAAATAATTAGTTTTTTAAACAATAAAATAAGAATCAAATTATGAAAACAATACTAGATACAGATTTCCTAATAAACGTGATAAAATACAAAATAGATATAGCTGAACTAGTAAATCCTTCAATAATAGATAAAACTATAGATGAGTTAAACAAACCAACATCAAATGCAAGGGCCGCTTTAAAACTAATAGAATTAAAAAAATTTAAAATAATAAAGACAAAAAAAGACAAAATAGTAGACGATCTAATTCTAGAAAAAGCTACAAAAGGAGATATAATAGCGACTCAAGATAAAAAATTAAAGAGAAGATTAAAAGAAAAGCAGATTAAAGTAATAACAGTAAGACAAAAGAAGTACATTTCCTTCTGAAAAGAAACATTTATAAACCAAACTTTGCCCCAAAAAACTAACAAAATGTTTTACGAATTAAAGATTAAAGAATATATACGTGTAAGTCCGAACTCTTTCAAAGAAGATGTAATGGAATCTGTATTGAAAAGTTTAAATGAAAAATTTGAAGGTTATGTCTCAGAAGATTTGGGCTTTGTAATAGGAATTAAAGAAGTGGACAATATCGGAGAAGGAATAATAATTCCTGGAGATGGAGCAGCCCACTACGAAACAACATTTACAATATTTACATTTATTCCAGAATTACAAGAAATAGTTATAGGGAAAATCTCAGAAATAACAGATTTTGGAGCATTTTTAGACATGGGGCCAATAGATGGAATGATTCATGTTTCACAAACAATGGACGATTATGTTTCATTTAGTAAAGAAAATGTACTAACAGGAAAAGAATCAAAAAAGGTTTTAAAAGCGGGAGATACATGCAGAGCAAGAATAATTGCCGTTTCATACAAAGAAGTAAACAATCCAAAAATAGGTTTAACAATGAGACAACCATTATTAGGAAATCTAAAATGGATAGAAGAAGAACTAAAAAAATCTAAGGAGAAAAAGAATGGCTAAAAAAGCATGCAAAACATGTAAAATACTTGTAGAAGGAAACAAATGTCCATTATGTCAAGGAAATCAATTTTCAGAATCTTTAAAAGGAAAAATAATTGTTTTAAACGCAGAAAAATCAGAGATCGCAAAGAAAATAGGAATAAAAATAAAGGGAGAATACGCGATTAAAATATAAAAATGAAAATCCTAGAAAAAAATAAATCAAAATTAATAGATAGAACAGAACTTCTAATCGAATATCCACATATACAAAAACCAACTCCTACAAATAAAGAAATAAAAAAAGAACTTTCTAAGGAATTAAAAACAAAAGAAGAATTAATTATAATAAAAAACATAATTACAAAGTTTGGAGAAGGATCTTCAACAATTTCTGCATTCGCGTATGATAATCTTGAAGAATTAAAAAAATTAGAGAAGTATATAGAACCTAAAAAAGAAGAAACTCCAGCAGAAAAGCCTAAAGAGGAAAAACCTGTTGAAGAAGTGAAAAAGGAACCAAAAGAAGATGTCAAAGAAACCAAAACCGAAGAACAAGCAGCCGAGTAAAAAATACTTAAAGTATAAAATAGAAGGCGATAAGGTAATTAGAAGACCAAGTTGCCCAAAATGCGGAGCAGGCGTATTCTTAGCAGAACATCCAGATAGATTACATTGTGGAAAATGTGGATATGTAGAATTTAAAGTAAAAAAGGCTTAATTTTCCTGTAACTATTCTAAAGTAGCAAAAATAGAAACACTTATAAAGGAGTTATTTACTACCATAATTATATCACCTCTTTTTCCCCAGCAGGACTTAACTAAGGTTAATCCCTTGGGCCCGAGTTTCTTGGGTGTCCTGCCAGGGTTTATAATCACAAACTTTAAATAACTAACAAAGAATTTAATTCTATGCAAGATCAGATTTTAGACATGTTATTAAAAGAGGATGAAATTACTTGGCAAACAATCTTATTAGATTTAATAAAAACAGAAAAAATGAATCCTTGGGATATAGATATATCTATTCTAACTCAAAAATATATAGGAATAGTAAAAAAACTTCAAGAAACAAACTTCTCAATGTCTGGAAAAGTAATTTTAGCAGCATCATTATTATTAAAAATAAAATCAGACAAATTATTATCTGAAAATATAGCAGCATTTGATAGCTTACTATATGAACCTGATGAATTAGAAAATCCAGAAGATTTCATTCAAGAGACTCAAGAAAGGCTAATAAATCCAAAATTAACAATAAAAACACCTCAAGCTAGAAAGAGAAAAGTTTCTATTAACGACTTAGTTTTTGCTTTAGAAAGAGCTCTAGAAGTAGAACAAAGAAGGAAAGTAAAAAGAATGGATTATGAAAGTATTCCAGAAAATCTTAAAGTTCCAGATAAAAAGATAGATTTAGGCAATAAAATCATAGAAATATACGAAAAAATAAGAAGCTTTTTAAAAAAGAAAGACAAAGTTACATTTAGTCAAATATTACCATCAAAAGAAAGAGAAGATGTAATTTACACTTTCATTCCATTATTACATCTTGACAATCAAAAAAAAATAGATATGCAACAAGAAAAACCATTTGAGGAGATAGACATAACATTAAAATGAATACAATTTTGGGAATAGTATTTATCATTGGAATTCCTTTTTGGCTATGGATGTTAACTGATGCAATCATAATAGAACATAAAAAAAGACATCATTCTAGTTTGTGGATATTATTCATAGCTCTAACTTTTATAATTGGAGCATTATTTTATTACTTTATTAAAAAGAAAGGGAGCAAAAAATGAAAAAAATAATTGGTTGGGTAGAAACTATTCTTGGTTTTTTTATTACTTTAATATCCGCGGTAGCAATATTTTTATCTAAGACACTAATTAAATTAGATTCGGTAGATATCCCAATTGATGGAGTAAGTGAATCTTTGAATTCCATTTTCGCAATAATTCCTGGAATGATCATCGCTTATTTTGTAATAATTCTAATTTTAGGAATATTCATATTATTAGAAGGCCTATCAAAATTAGGAACAACAAAATAATTTTATTTTAATTTTTTTATTAAACTATCAAAATTTAAATTGTTTTCTTTTCCAGTTTTCATATCTTTCAACTTAAATTTCTTACTTTTCAACTCTTTTTCTCCAATAAACAAAACATAATTAATTCCTTTACTGTTTGCATATTGCATAGCCTTACTTGGTTTCCCAAAGAGTAAAGAACAAATTATCCCTTCGTCTCTCAGGCTCTGAACAGTCTTAACAACTTCTTTATTATCAACCAAAGCAATAGCTAAAACATTTTTCTCACTCAAATCAACTTTAGACAAAGCACATAACCTCTCCAAACCAAAAGCAATTCCAGTACTCTGAAGTCTATTAACTAAATAAGAACCCCCTGCACAAACAGTTTCCTTCATCTTTGTAGTTTTAATCTCAAAAACGGTACCATTATAGTAACTTAATCCTCTAGCCAAAGAAGGTAAAAAATTAACTTTAATTCCATAAAATTTGCAATATTTCAATAACTCTTTAATTTCTTTATAGCTCTCATACTCTTCAAAACTATCTTTCTTAAAAATACTTAAAACTTTTTCAGCCTTGTACTTCTTTAAATTTTTCTTAACTTCAGATTCAGGAAGTTTATCTAATTTATCAATTTCCCTAATTACTTCTTCTTTTTCTTTAACTTTCTCTTTATCTAAAATTTCATTCAATAACTTCCTATTATTAATATTAATTACTGCATCAATCTTCAATTCTTTTAGAACAAAAAATGTCAAAGCCAAAATTTCAGCTTCATCTCTAATAGAAGATCCAACAACATCAACATCACACTGAGTAAATTGTCTAAACCTATTAGCAGAAATCGGCTCATCCCTAAAAACTTCTCCAATTTGAAATCTTTTAAATGGCAATTTTTTATTCTTACTCAGTCTTTTTAATTGAAACGTAGCTTCATACCTCAAAGCTAATTTTCTTTTGCCCCTATCTTGTAATTTAAAAATATCTGAGACGGCTTCATCATTAACATTATCCCCCTTAACAAATTCTTCATACTCTACTATTGGAGTTTCAGCAGGTTCATACCCATAAAGTGTAAAATACTTAACTAATATCTCTTTTACTCTTTTCCTCTTAATAGCTTCCTCGCCATAAAATTCCTTAAAACCTTTTACAGTTTCCATTGTATTAACCTCCGATTTTTTGATTTAAATAACTTTTGTAAATATGGGACGGCGCCCGAGAATCGAACTCGGACTATAGGATCCACAATCCTACGTTCTACCGTTAAACTAACACCGTCATAAAATATAGAACTCTCTAAAACATTAAAATTCAAATTAGAAAAAATAGACTCCGAACTACAAACAATGAATACAACCAGCACCTAATTGTGCCTTATCCTCATTAAATATTTGTTCCATCTTAAAGTATATACTCCAGTACATATATTTAAAGGTTTCGAATGCGGTAGCCGGGAATTGAACCCGGGTTTTACGGACCACAACCGTATGTAATAACCACTATACTACCACCGCCATAAGTAAAAATGATGTAAATAAGAGCATTTATAAATTTTAGGATTATCACAAAAATATGAAATTTAAACACTATCTTATCGCAGGAGCAACAATTCTAGCTTTCGCAAATTTTGTACCATGGAGAACAACTTTAGATACAAGATATGATGACTGGACATCCCATGGAAGAATAAAAGTAGAAAATATAGATAGGCACCCTAATTATCGGAAAGACGATAGAAAAATAACACTTAAACAAAAATGGAAAAACACAGATTTTGAATTTTTTGATTATCACGGTTGGACTGGACTTTTTATGGATCACGATGAAGATTATATTGAAGAAAGAATTACAAAAAGAGGTTCCTTAGAAACAAGAACTTATACTTTAAAGTCATACAAAGAAAATGGAAATACATTTAGAGAGGGATCTCCAGAATTCGAAAAATCTAGAGAAAGATTAAAAGAACTTACAGATTTTTTCTGGGAAATATCAAACGAAGCAGCAGACAGTATAATAACAAGAGCAGAAAGAAAAGCAGAAGAAGACTACAGAATAAAACATAAAAGAAATTAATTTACCTTCTAAAAATTCTACTAAAAAATCCTTCAACTTTCTCACTATACTCAATACCAACTAAATCAGCAACAACTTTTTTATAAGCTACAGCAGATTTACTTCTAGGATGAGAAAAAACAACAGGCTCACGACGAATTAAACTTTCACGAATAGATTTGTCACTAGGAATAATCCCTAAAATTGGTTTCTCCAATAAACTTTCAATATTTTCTAAAGGAATATCATGATTCTCTCCAGTCTTTGCTAAAATAATGCCTCTAACTTTTTTCCCCATTTCCTCAGCAAGACGAATAGTTTTCAGAGCATCCGTAACAGCAGGTAATTCAGGATTTGTTACAACAATCAATTCGTCAACAGCCTGCATAACTGCTAAAGACTCTCTTCCTAAACCAGCTGAGCCATCAATAATAACAATATCAGTTAAACCATCCAGAGAAGGCAAAACATTTTTTAATTTCTCTGGAGAAACATTACGAAGATCATCTAGGGATAAACCGGCAGGAACAATTTTCAAACCAGTATGATGCAAATACACGCTATCTAAAATAGAATTTTTACCTTTCAAAACATCATGTAAGGTAATGGGAACAACTGGAACTCCCAAATGTAAACCCAAATTAGGAGTACTTAAATTTCCATCTATAACTACTACATCTCTTCCAAAATAAGACATAGCAGCAGCCATATTTACAGCAGTGCTAGTTTTTCCAACGCCGCCTTTTCCAGATAAAATTCCAACTTTTACAGTCATGAAATCTCCTCCTCCACAAACGTAACAAATTCTTTAGTCTTTTCAAAATATTCTTGTAAGACGGGGACAGTAATTTCCAATTCCTTCCTATCTAAATGCACTATCATAGTAACATGTTTTCTGTATTCTTCTCTTCTATCAAATTCAGCACTTTTAATTTTATTCATCAGCATGTAGAGTTTCATAAAACTCTTATATTTTTTATCCAACTCATTCAATAGTTCTGCCCGATTTAACGCACTACTCGGTATTTCTGGGATTTTCTTTTTCTCTTTTAAGTGTTCTAATAATGCCAAATTCAAAAAATCAAAAGATTCAATCATTCTTAAAATAGTATTCATGATTATGTCACAAGTTCTTGTGTATTTTAAACTCACATAAATCAGATGATCAGATCGCTTCAATTCTTCTTTAGCGTTGTCTATTAATTCCATATATTCATTTAACTTCCTGTCATAATATTATGCAGCTGTAATATAAAAACCTTTGCCTTAGAAAGGTATTCTTTTATCTCCTCCGGCTTTAAAATCTTGGTTCTATAGTCGACATCACAGATTACAAAGTTCCCATTTTTTGCAAATTCAACTGGAGCTTTTTTTCTATTTTTCATTATTTGATCTATTTTTAGAATAAACTGTGGTAAATCTTTGTCAAAGTTATATCTTACCCCAATTATTTTCCTAAAAACTTCTAATTTCGAAATAAAATCATCTGGATACGGGTTTATTTTTTTATACATTCTTTCATAATATAATAAAGAGTCTAATCCTGACTTCAAAGATTTATCTAAATTTATCATAATTCCAATAAATAGTCTTGGATCCTTGACTAATGGATAAGTAACATGCAACATATGACTAGACCTTTTCAAAGAATCTACCGCATCCTTAAACTTAAATTGTAAATCTTCCACAAAAGAGGTAGTAAATTAATATATTTAAAGAAAACTATTTCTGCAATTTCATAATTGCTTCAGCTAAATCGCCATCACTTTCCTCAAGAGCCTTCTGGGCATCTTCTTCACTAACTGCAGCTTGAGTAGAAACAGTCAAAACATCGTCCTTAGAAATACCTGAACCTTCAGAAGCTTCCCCAGTTATTTGATAAGTTTCTTGACCCATCATATTAACTTTAAGAACATGAGGATTTTTAATTATAATTTCCTTTGGTCCTTTAATAATAACTTCAGAAGCAGGAATCTCTTCTTGTTTCATCCCCATCTGGTTCATCATTTTCTGCATCTTTTTAGGATTCATTCCAGGGATCATTTTAACCAAACCAACTCCCGCCATAAATATGCAAAAGAATCTCAATCAAAATTGTCAATACGATAAATAAAATAATAGTACCAGGTTTAAATTCTAGCTTACTTTTATATTCATCGTAGTATCTTACTAATCCTCCCATTCCAGAAGGTAGTTGAACTTTATCTTGTGCCATAGTAATAGAAATAAAAATAGATTATTTATAAAGCTTATCTTTTTTTAGGAACATAGTTCATTCCAGATTGATAAACATGAATTACTTGCCCTTCCAAAGAAACCCTATTATCTCCTAAAATTGCATATTCGGCAGCCACTTTTAAGATCGGCCTAGCCCCATTCAAATTAGGTTCCTGCTGAACATCAAATCCCTTTTTTTCTATCCAAGAAAAAACAGTTGATACGTCCTCTGCTCCTTCCAAAAGTTTCACTAAATCAATTTTTTCTGTCATTTACATAACCTCCATTATAAAAATAGAGAACCTAGCTGCTATAAAAACTTTATGAAAAATAAAAAGTAGGTAAGTGTAAGCCACATTCTGTTAACATTCCACTTAAATGGACAATGTATCCTGACATTCGACTAAGCGTTTCAAAAACTTGCACAAAGTCGTGCTCCGCTGTCTCATCGTTCCCTTACATCTATTCAGCTGGTTAACTCATCTCTTGTTGCCAAGAAACTTCGCAAGCCTCATTATTAAACAATGTAAGGACGTGCCATTTCTGAGCGGTTGCCTCGAGTTTCCTCGACTTAAATTAAGCGACCGATATTTGTGTGTGGACTTTCCTCCTCAAAGGTTAGTCAGGCACTTACCTACACATATATACTCCAGAATATGCTTTATAAATTTAACTATTTGCTTAGAAGTTCAAGTTTTACCGAACAACATTTCGGTAAAATAAACCTATTGATGAATCTTAAAAAATAAATATTTAGGATTAATTATGGAAAAAATTAATTTATTTTCAACTCAATATTTTCAAGTGAAATCTTTGAATTTGGATTTCTGACATAATCATTCAAATCATCTAAAGTTCCACCACTAACTGTAATCTTTACTCCTAAATCATCATAATGTTGTAAAGAATAATCCAAACTTAATTTAGCAGCCTCTCTATGAAAATTCTCTCCTACTCCATCAAGTGTTTTTGCAAGATTATAAAAAGCTAAACCGGCCCCTCGTGTTAGTTTATCCATCTCAGGTTCATCTTTTGCTATATTCAATCTCTGCATGGTTGCTTCTTCAAGCACAGTCACCATAGTTCTAGAGTCACCAAATCTCGCAGCAATCTCAGCAAAAATCAGATTGCCCCTGACTCCCAACTCCATAAATATTGAATCCATTTTTATTATCAATTAATATTATTTCGATAAAATATCTCAATTTATAAATCTAACTATTTAACATAGCTCTCACTAATTCTAAAAAGTTTTACTAAAAAGAAATAAGTAAAACATAGGCAAAACATACTTGATAATTTCCAAGCGATTAGTAAACGCACGCTAAATACCTCGTTGCCTCAGTACGTACACGCCGTTCCTATCAAACTCGTCTTCTACGAGAGCTTGTAGTATCTCTTTTTGAGGGATGCTTCGAGCTTAGATGCTTTCAGCTCTTATCACTTATAGCGTAGCTGCTCGGCCTACCCTGTCGGATAACCGATACACCAGAGGCTACGAATCCTCGTTCCTCTCGTACTAAAGGATCCTTCCTCTCAGATACTGAACACCTCCACTAGATATTGAACAAACTGTCTCACAACGTTCTGAACCCAGCTCACGAAACTCTTTAATGGGTGAACACCCCCACCCTTGGGCGCTTCTGCACGCCCAGGTTGAGTTGAGCCGACATCGTCGTAGCAAACAGCGCCGTCAATTCGAGCTATCAGGCGCTACCACTCAGTTATCCCCGAGATAGCTTTTCTGTCTGCCTTGGCCCCCATCAAGGAGGACACAAGGGTTCGCTAGACCAGACTTTCGTCACTAAATTCCTTATTATTCGGAATACAGTAAGGCTAGCTTTTGCTCTTGCACTCTACATCGGATTTCTGACCCGATTGAGCTAACCATTGGGCCCTGCTGATATCTTTTCAGCAGGGTGCCGCCCCAGCCAAACTACCCATCATATGATGTCTCTTCTTTCGAAGGTAAGCAATGTCAATTTTGAAGGGTGGTGTCTCATCGTCGTCTACACTCAAACTTGCGTCAGAGCTTTAGCAACTCCCACCTACACTGCACAACAAAACTAACATCACAACAAATGACTGTAGTAAAGTTCTACGGGGTCTATACTTCCCACTGGAGGTCCCTGGCCTTTGCACCAGGATAGTGTGTTCAGGGGATTCCTATTAGGGACAGTAGAGATCTCGTTACGCCTTTCATGCAAGTCGTCAATAAAACGACAAGGCATTTCGCTACCTTAAGAGAATCATAGTTATTCCCGCCGTTTACTGGCTCTTAGCTTCCTTGAAAAGAAGTTTCAAGTACCAGCACTGGGCAGACGTCACTGACCATACACACCTTTACAGGCTAGCGATCAGTTATGTTTTTGTTAAACAGTCGGATCTCTCTTGTAATTGCACCCTGTAATCGCCTTCATACGAAGACAAACGCAGGGATTCCTTATACCAAAGATACGGAACTAATTTGCCGAATTCCCTTAATAGGATTACTCCCTCATACCTTAGGTTTCTCACCTAGGGGCACCTGTGCCGGTTCTGGGTACGATCATCTAAAATCCATTTTTATTTCTTTTTCATGGACTCGAGGAGTTGACCAAATCCGCCATAAGGCAGACCATTCTCAGGTTTAATCAAATTCTCATCATTACGATACTCCTTTGACTTATCCTAATTGGCATTCCAGACGAGAAATGTCGGTCTATCCCCAAGCGTCAGAAATAAAACTTCCGTCGCCGAGTATTTAGATGGTAAAGGAATGTTAACCTTTTTCCCTTTCCTATTGTTCCATTACGAACTTAGTTAGGATCGACTTACTCTTGGCTGATCTACATTGCCAAGAAACCCTTGCCCTTAAGGTACCATAGATTCTCACTATGAACTGATCTTACTACCACCAGGATTCTTATTTCCACTCGATCCACCAGCACTTACGTACTGACTTCCACTCAAGCAGAACACCTGCCTACCGCAATCTTTTAAGACGCCTATAGTATCGGTAACTGATTTAGCCCCGTCCATTTTCAGGGCACAACACCTAGAATGGTGAGCTATTACGCTTTCTTTAAAGGATAGCTGCTTCTGAGCTTACCTCCCAGCTGTCTTTGGTGTTGCACACCTTTCACCCTTTAACACTCAAACAGTATTTAGGGACCTTAACTATAGTCTGGGTTGTTCCCCTCTCGCGATAGACGCTTACCGCCTACCGCCGTATCCTAGCATCTAAGATGTAATGGCGTTTGGAGTTGAACAAGAGGCCGAGGGATTTCTCCCCCAAAACCCCAAATCCGTAGCTCTACTACCATAACTATCTCCACTAAGACTGGACTACGGCCCACTTCGGCAGGAACCAGCTATTACCGGGTTCGATTGGCTTTTCACCCCTAGCCACAGGTCATAAGAACGCTTGTCCGCAGAAACTCTTCAGGCCTCCACAAGATTTTACTCCTGCTTCACCTTGCCCATGGCTAGATCACCCGGTTTCGGGTAAGACTCAAGTGACTGTAGGCGCTATTAACACCTCTCTCCTCGTTACCTGCGAGAAATTGCTTTCGCTACGAATACTTTCTTAACAAAATTATCCTCGCCACTCAAGTATACTCCCTGGTCCGTTATTCGAAACGTACGTTGCAACTCCTAAAAGCCGCAACATACTATAACCATTAAGTTTCAGATCTTTTCACACCCTGTTACAGGTTCTTTTCAACTTTCCCTCACGGTACTAGTACGCTATCGGTCTCGAGATGTATTTAGGGTTAGAGGTTGATGTCCCCCATATTCAGACACAATTTCCAATGTACCTTACTCTGGAACAAATCAATACCCATTAGCTTATTCTTACGAGACTATCACTCTCTATGGTTTTCCTTTCCAGGAAAATTCAGATTAACTAACTAGGGTAAAAAGATTTGCCCAAACACCACATTTCCTCTATCTTTCAATAAAGGATTCGGTTTGCCCTATGCGGTTTTTTCTCGCTGATAAATTTAACCGCATCTCAATTGATTTCTTTTCCTGCGGGTACTAAGACGCTTCAGTCCCCCGCGTAACTCACTATCTCTAGTTTTGCCTAAGCAACAGAAGTCTGATTCGGTGATCTCGGGATCAACGGCTGCATGCACCTACCCCAAGCTTATCGCAGCTTGCCACGACCTTCTTCAGCTCTCGAGCCAAGTCATTCACTTAATGGCGTGAGAAACCAAGTATGTTTTGCCTATGCACAACTTATGAATATGATATACTAATAAGTTCTTCACCCGTATCTTTTGAATATCGAGTTGCATCGAGTTATGGACCCACCGGGAATTGAACCCGGGCCTGGGCGTTGCAAACGCCCTGTTCTACCACTAGACTATGGGCCCAAAATAATGTATGAACATCTAAGCACTTAGTAATGAAAAATAATATAGGAGGTGATCCATCCGCAGGTTCCCCTACGGATACCTTGTGACGACTTGCCCCACCTCACTGAACTTAGATTCGATTCATTCAAAAAAATAAACCTCACCAAAGCCCTGCTCGGTTGGGATGACGGGCAGTGTGTGCAAGGCTCGTGGACGTGTTCACCGGGCGCTGTTGACACCCGATTACTAGGGATTCCATTGTCATGAGGCTGAATTACAAACCTCAATCTAGACTAAGATAGAGTTTAGAGGCTTAACTTCTCCTTTCGGAGTTGTATCCCATTGTCTCTACCATTGTTGCGCGCGTGTAGCCCAGCAGATTCGGGTCATACAGACCTATCGTTGCCCACACCTTCCTCCTCGTTTCCAAGGCAGTTCCTACATTGTGCTCGTTCCTTCCATAGAAGACGATGGCAAATGTAGGCATGGGTCTTGTTCGTTATACGACTTAACGCAACACCTTACGGCACGAACTGACGACGGCCATGCAACACCTCTCGGCTTGTCAGGTAAAACCTTCAATCTGACCTTCATCCTGCCGTCGCTGCTGGTGAGATTCTCTGTGTGTAATTAGATTAAACCGCACGCCGCACCCCTTGTAGCGAGCCCCCGCCAATTCCTTTAAGTTTCGGCCTTGCGACTATACTTCCCAGGTGGCGAGCTTAACACCTTCGTTAGGGCGTTGCATATTCCCGAAGAATACGCACCACCTAGCTCGCAGCGTTTACAGCTAGGACTACTCGGGTATCTAATCCGTTTTGCTCCCCTAGCTTTCGTCCCTGACCGTCAGAACCGTTCTAGACAAATGCCTTCGCCATTGGTGGTCCTCCAAGGATTATTACATTTTACCGTTCCCCCTGGAATACCTTTGTCTCCTCCCGGTCTCAAGTTCGACAGTCTTTCTTGCACGCTGTTCAGTTAAGCTGAACAATTTCACAAGAAATTTATCAAACCGGCTACGGACGCTTTAGACCCAATAAACATGGTTGCCACTTGTGGCGCTGGTGTTACCGCGGCGGCTGGCACCAGTCTTGCCCACCACTTATTCGACGAGCTCCTTACACTCGACAAAAGCCCTATCATTGATAGAGCACTTGGAATTCCCTTATCACACTTTCGTGCATTGTAAAGGTTCCGTGCCTGCTGCGTCCCTTAGGACTAGGACAAGTACCTCCGTGTCCTTCTCGGGGCTAAGACTCTCATCTCCCCTACTGATCATCGGTTTGGTGAGCCGTTACCTCACCAACAGCCTAATCAGCCGCCAACTCATCCTTAGACCTTACGTTTCAGAGAAAGAACTTTCCAGTATCTATCTCGTATTGGGTATTAGCTTCAGTTTCCCGAAGTTATCCCCAATCTAAGGGCAGATTATTGACGTGTTACTGAGCCTTTCGCCGGTGGTCCGAAAACCCCCTGACTTGCATGGCTAATTCGAATTCCAATAGCAGCAACCTCCCGCAGGATCAACGGGAATTGTATCGCATACCTTATTTAAAATTGGTTTAGTTTCACTACTAAGTTTGACTTTGTTCATACATCATACTCAATATTTTTAATTAAGTACTCATAAAATTTCTCAGAAGAAACACTCTTCGTCAACGAAATGTATTGAAATGAGAAGGTATCTCCTTTATAAAGTTTTCTGATGAAAAAGTGGTAAATAGAATTCTAATTACTTGCCCTTTCTTTTTCTTTTCTCTTTCTTCATCTTTTTACGTTGCCACTTCCAACGCATTTGACCTTTTTTCTTCCAACGATTGCTACTTCTTTTCATTTTGTAAATTTGAATGCTTAATCACTTTTTATAAATCTTTCTAAACTTTATTCAATAACCCAAGTTTGAATTATAATAAAAATAATGGCAATTATACTGATGATTCCTTTAACAGCCAAGAAAGAAGGGTTTTCTATTCTTATCCCTGGAAAACTAAAAATCCCTGCTAAAACTGCAATGCCCCCTATGATCATAGTAGTTAAATGTGTAAAATTATTCTTAGTAAGTCCCTCGACATTTATAGATTTCAAAGAATTAATATTTGCCTCCAAAATCAAACCAGTACCGATTGTAAGCATTAACAAAGCCTCAACATAATTATTTAAATTAAAATTAAATAGGGCATAACTCACAATACCAATAAATCCTAAAATGCTAACTAAAGATAACGCGGATACAAATCTATGAGAAACTTTAATTTTTTTCTCAGAAATAATTTTTTTAATTTTATCCTCTTTTTTAATTTGTTTTTCCATAACTAAAATTTGGAATGGTTGTTTTTAAAATTTTCTAAAAACAAAAGATTATTATATTAATAAATTAAACCCAATTTCATGATTTATTCATTAGAAATAGACAAGAAAAAAAACAAATTTCTAGAAAAAGTTTACGAAGATTCTATGAGAGACCTAGAAAAATTTTTTAAATTAAAATGGAAAATAAATAGGCCAAATGTATTCATTATTCCTTCAAAAAAGATGAGAAATTATATCAGAGGAGAAAATGTTCCAGAGTGGGTTGTGGGTTGGATAAATGGAAAAGATGTCTATATGTTAGATAAAAAAGAATGCGAAAAATGCCATAACTGTAAATACATAAAAGAGAGGTATTCCGCATTACTAAAACATGAACTAGTCCATACATTTACAAGAATCATAACAAAAAAGAAAAAGAAACCATATTGGTTATGGGAAGGAATAGCTATATATCTATCTGGACAAACTAAAATAAAGAAAAAGCCAAAAAAACTAAACAAATTTCTAGAATGTGATGAAAAATATGGCCCAGGCCTATATCAAGAATCTGGATTTGCAATAGAATTTTTAGCAAAAAAGTACGGTAAAACTAAACTTCTAAATTTAATCAAAGTCAGCAAAGAAATAAAATCAAAACAACAATTTGAAAAAAAATTCAAAGAGATATATGGTTTCAATCTAAATTACAAAAATTTTAATTAAAAGAACTTATTCTAAAAATAAAAGTATGCTCCCGCCGGGATTTGAACCCGGGTCATGTGGACGAAAACCACATATGCTTGGCCGGACTACACTACAGGAGCATAATGAATTGAGAAAATCAAGAGTTTTTAAAACTTTCTCTAATAGGCTAAAGCACCAATAATAACTCCGACTTGTAAAACGAAGTATAAAATATTAGCAACTATAATAGGTTTCTCTTTATGAATAATACCATACACTAACCAAATTAAAGCTGTCAGAGAAAAACCAATCCAAGAAATTACAGAAACACCAGAGGAATTTTTTTCGGTCCAAATTTTTAATAATTGGGGGATGTTCATCAACGGTCCACCTATAGCAAAAACATAAATTAACTTATCAATAAAACTTCTTTTCTTTCTTTTACTAAAATGTCTCAAACCAAAATTTGAATGGACCATACTTAAACTTAAAAAATATTCTTTATAAAATCTTCCTTGCCATCTTGCCACGCACGCAGACAGAATTTATAAACATAAAAAGCATATCTAAAAGATGTTTAAAATAAATAAAGAGTTAGCAGAATTTTATGGAATCTTACTAGGAGATGGATGCATATCCAAATTTTATTCACAAAATAGAAACAAAGAAATAATCAGAATAGATGGGCACAGCCAAAATGACAGAGAGTATTACACATACTTACAAAATCTCATTGAAAGAATAACAAAAAGAAAGATATCAATTGGTTACAGAAATAACAAAAATGCAATATTTATTACATTCTCAAATAAAAAATTCTCCGCTTTTTTAAATGACCAGTTAAACTTTCCTTATGGAAAAAAACAAGGAATGATAATCTCAAACAAGTTTCTAAAAAAAGGTTTTATTAACAATGTATTAAGGGGGTTATTTGATACTGACGGATCGATTTATTTTACAAAAAACAATCACAAAAGAGACAAAAGAACATATCCCATAATAGAAATATCTTCACACAACACAAATTTAATTAACCAACTTCTAAAAATATTAAGAGGTAAGGGATTTAACCCAATACTAAGTCACTATAAGGATTCTATAAAGTTACACGGGAAAAAGGAAGTAACAAAATGGATGTGTGAAATAGGATCAAGCAATCCTTATAAAAAATCAAAATATGAATTCTGGAAAAAGTACGGAGAATATAAAAGTGAGCCCGAGGAGATTTGAACTCCCGACCGCCGGTGTTCCTAGCAAGCTATTGACAAAATCAATAACCGTCATATAAGACCGGTGCTCCACCAGGCTAAGCTACGGGCTCTTAATAAAAAAAGACTAAAATTTAATATATAAAACTTTCTAAAAATTAATTTTTCCCTTAAAATATAAATAACTCAACCAAACAACTCCCAAAACAATATCAAACAAAAGCCACTTAACATAAAGATGTAAAGTACCAATCGTAACAACGGGCATTACAAATAAATTAGTTAATCCATAAAAAGAAAACAAAGTTCCTATTGGCCAAAATAACATTAAACCAGGAAAAATAAACATGTCCAAAATTACATGACTAAAAATACCTATAGAAAAAAATATAGATTCTTTTTCTAATTTATACTGTTTCAAAATAAAATAACTTACAAAAAATCCAAGTATAACAAATACAAATGAATGTGTAAATGTTCTATGTATTGGACTATTAAATATCCAAACAAACAAATAATCTACATCCGGAAGTAAGGCTCCAAAAAATAATAATGCCCACCCCAATCTAGAGATTTTTATCTTACTAACTTTTTGGATTATAGAAGCAACAATCCAAATCACCACTAAATGCTCAAAAGGAAACATAAGAACGGGAAAACAAAGTTATTTAAAAAATTAACTAAAGTAAAATCCATAAAATAATTTGATTTTATTATAAATATCTCACAAATTTATTATTTTCATCAACTAAAATATTTTTAGATTTAATTGGTTTATCAGTCAACTCAAAACCCATGATGATGATTTCATCACCTTTTTTTATCAGATGTGCTGCTGCTCCATTCATACATATTATTCCAGAACCTCTCTCACCAACTATTACATAAGTTTCTAGCCTAGCACCGTTAGTATTATCAACTACCAAAACTTTTTCACCGTCCATAAAACCAACCTTATCAATTAAATCTTCATCAATGGTTATACTACCTACATAGCCTAAGTCAGCTTCAGTTACAGTAGCCTTATGGATTTTAGAACGCAATATGCTTCTCATATAAATACCAAAACAAAGTTATTTAAATAAACTTCTATTTGAAAAAAACATGTTAATTGGAATCGTGGGAAAACCATCATCAGGAAAATCAACTTTCTTTAAAGCAATGACTCTAGCAGATATAGACATAGCTAATTACCCATTCACAACAATAAAACCAAACCGGGGAGCAGGACACGTAAAAATAAAAGATATCGCTCAAGAGTATGGAAAACCATCCAATCCAAGAGAAGGTTTCACAATAGATAAATTTAGATTTGTTCCAGTTGAATTGTTAGATGTAGCCGGTTTAGTTCCGGGAGCACATGAAGGAAAAGGAATGGGCTCACAATTTTTAGATGACTTAAACCAAGCAGATGCATTAATTCATGTAGTTGATATTTCTGGTTCAACAAACGAAAAAGGAGAACCAGTTCCAACATTATCTTATAGTCCAAGTAACGACGTAAGATTTTTAGAATTTGAATTAGACATGTGGTATCTAAGAATCTTAAAAAAAGGATGGGAAAAATTCTCAAGAACTGTACAACAAGAACATTTGGAAATTTCAAAAGCATTAGCAAAACAGTTATCTGGTTTAAGAGTAACTGAAGATATGGTTAAAAAATATGCAAAAGATCTACCAGAAAATCCTACTTCGTGGTCAGAAGAAGAAATGTTTAAACTTGCTTCAAAATTAAGAGCAGAAACAAAACCAATGATTATAGCAGCAAATAAAATAGATATTCCTGGTTCTGAAGAAAACTATGAACAACTAAAAAAAGAATTTCCAAATCATATAATTTTTCCTTGTTCAGCAGAATCAGAATTAGCATTAAAAGAAGCACATAAACATAAACTAATTCATTACCTTCCTGGAGAAAACAATTTCGAAATAAAAAAAGACTTAACTAAAGAACAAACTAAGGGTTTAGAATTAATAAAAAATAATGTTCTTTCTAGTTTTAATTTTACTGGAGTACAAAAAATAATAGACACTGCCGTGTTTGACTCATTAAATAGAATTGCAATCCATCCAGGAGGAGTTTCAAAATTAGAAGATTCAGATGGGAATGTTCTTCCAGATTGTTTTTTAATGAAAGAAGGAACAACCGCATTAGAGTTTGCATTTAGATTACACACAGATTTCGGAAAAAAATTCATAAGAGCAATAGACGTAAAAACAAAAAGAACTATAGGAAAAGACCATCAACTAAAACATTTAGATATTATAGAATTAATTTTAGGAAAATAAACTAAGAACTCAATCTTTCTTCCAATATCGTTTGTAATTCCTTAGCCATTCCTTCAGAAATATTTTTCTTTTCAGTAATTTCAACTAAGGTAGGATGAATTACTCCAACATTTATAAACTCAAACCTAGCATCCAAAATCCCTGAGTCTTTCCTATATTCTCTCAAAACATGAGATAACTCCATCAACAATTCTCTCCCATTCTCAAATTTTATTGCAGGGTGCGAATCGGTTAAATAATCTGGTGTATTATACGTAAAAAAAGTTTCTTTTATTCTTCCATTAGATTTAAAGACAGTATTCGTAATTTCTACCCTAAGAACATTGGAATACTCTACAGAACCGCTTTCTTTATCTGCCCCATAAAAAGGTTGAACTTTCATAAAAAAGAAAATGCCTCTTCTTTTAAAAAGCTATTCAATAACAATTAAGAACCTAACTTTTCTTCTAATCCTTTCGTAATTTTAGTTGTTTCATCCTCAGAAAGATTTTTATTTGTAGTTATTTCTTGATATCTAATTTCTCCCTGTCTCACAAATTCAAATCTAGCATTTCCAATTCCAGATCTCTTCCTATATTTTTCTAACTCTTCAGAAAGCTTTTCTAAAAGTTCTTCCTCCGTTTCAATCCTTTTATAGGGTGAAAAATGCGCAATAGAACAAGTAGCTCCATTTCCCATAGGCCATTTTGGAATAACATAAGAAAAAGAAATCTCTCTAATTACTCCACGTTCTTCAAGAGACCTTCTAAAAATTTCTACCTCAATAACACTTGGCCAGACTACAGAACCAGCCCCCTTATCCGCCCCATAAAGTGGTTGAACTTTCATAAAAATAATAAGGGGCTATAGTTTAAATAATTATCTTTTATTAGAACCAATTGCTTTAACAAAAACCAAAATAACAAAAACCAAACTTAACAAAGCCCACCAAATATTCTTATCTAAAAAACTATCTTTCTCTAACTTAACTTCTTCAGGTTTTTCTTCCACAAATTGTGTTTCCTCCACTAAATCAGAACCTTCATATCCTTCCCCTGGAAAAATAATATCATTTACTTTTTGCTTTAGATACCAAGGAGTTTGTTCTCCAGTAATCCCACTAAACCTTTTTTCAGTCTCTTCTTGAATATCCTCTTCAACAAGCAAATAAAGGCACCAATCTTCATTACCATAATTAGATGCCAAAATAGCAAGATCAGAAATATCTATCATTGAATCTTCATTAAAATCAAATTTCTCATAAAAATTATCCTCTCCTTCATTAGTGTTATAAGAAAGTTCAAATAAATCAGAAACCAATGAACAACTTTCATTACCTAGATAATTCTCAAAATTAATATCCTCTAAAATATCGCCACACCAATCATTGTCCCAATAATTAGAAGACAAAATAGCAAGGTCAGAAAGATTAATTGAATTATCCTCATTGAAATCTAATTGACTTATAAATAAATAATCTCCTTCATTAGTATTATGGCTCATCTCATATAATTTAAACAATATTGAACAACTAAAATCTTCTAAATCCATAGCTTGAACAGGAGAAACAAATGCTAATAAAATAATAAAAGCAAATATTATATTTTTTATAACCATAAAAAGGGGGAGATAGAAAAATTTATAATACTTATTAAAACAACATTCAAAAAATTTATTTCTTAAATCCTTTCAAAGGTTTTCTTTTAGTAAATAATTGCATATAAACTAAAATTAATAAAATCAAAACTAACGTACTAATTCCAGGATTTCCACCAATAGCTTCAGTAATTGCTGCACCTGTTATTCCTAAAAGCCCATTATTTTGCTCTACAGGAACATCTAATTCACTTCTTCCTTTATTCAAATCATCGCCTTCTGGTTCTTCTAAATCAACATCCCAAGGTAAAGGTTCCTCAAAAATAGGCGGCAAGCTACTAGAATGACTTCCACTACTCCCACCCGGATTATTGTTGTTATTATTATCTTCTGTAGTAGGATATAATAATTCTTGGCACCAATCTTCATCACCATAAGAAGCAGCAAATATTCCAAAGTCTTCAATATTAATGGCATTATCGCCATTCAAATCAAATCTAGGATCATAATTTTCATCTGTTGATACTGAGTTATATGAATCTTCAAATAAAGAAAAAACATCCAAGCAATATCCTTCTTCTACAGGCTCTATCTGTTCCTGGCACCATGTCTGATTATTGTAAAATGGAGCGAACATTGCAAAGTCAACTATATTAATAAATCCATCTTCATTCAAATCAAAAATTGCTCTATACTCATCGTCTCCAACTTCTGTATTATATGCCTCTTTAAACATTTCAAACATTGTTGAACAATAATTTATAATTTCAAAAGTTTCTTCTTCTGAACTAAATTCATAAGTATCTTCTCCTTCTGCTACTGCAACAACTTTAACTGAATAATTTCCACCAGGCATATCAGTTGGTGTATGCCAGTTTATTGAATAAAATAAATTTCCTTGA